>MDTD01095511.1_pt1 | contig 47695 bp, 18 predicted proteins | sample 811221 | NCBI WGS metagenome assembly MDTD01 (sample SAMN05326646, study PRJNA326480) | marine metagenome | isolation source: seawater | place: Pacific Ocean: South West | collected 2011 | reverse complement strand
CGATGGGCGAAAATGCAGAGGAGGGCTTGGATTGGAAAAAACCAAATCCTTTGGCAAGCTCTCCGGGGATCAGGTTTCGCAGGGATACGTCGTTACAAAGCAATACCAATTTGACGTATTGCTCTGCCTCTTTTGGAGAGACCCCTTGAGGGACGTCACCAGTGACCACTGCCACCTCAGATTCAAAATCACACCCCCAGGATTCATCGGCCAGCTCGATATCATCGCGAGGTCCCAAGAAAGCATCACTGCCGCCTTGGTACATCAAGGGGTCTGTTTTGAGCGTCGCGGGCGGCTCTGCACTGCGGGCTTTGCGAACCAAAACCACATGGTTAATATAAGCACTTCCATCCAGCCAGGCGTAAGAGCGAGGTAGGGGGCTTGCTGCCTCCTCAGCCTCAAAAGGGAACGCCTCAGTTTCTTTTCCTGCGTTAAGGTTTTGATACTTCTGTTGCAGTAAGAGAGACGCTTCTTCCCAGTTGTCCAACGCGTACTGAAGCGTGGGCGCAATGTCTGAAGCAAATACGGCTTGCGTGTTGTCTTGAGAAACGACGACCAAAGCGCCATCGCGACGACCATTTTTGAGAGTTGCTAATTTCATTTTATTTCTCCTTTTTTTATCGTTTAACCGGACAGCGGCAATTTAGGCGCTGGCTTCGATTTGTTTGTTTTGTTCTAATTCGATGGCTTCAAATAATGCCCGGAAATTTCCACCCCCAAAGCCCTGGTCGCCTTGTCGTTCAATGATTTCAAAGAAGAAAGGGCCCGCTTGGTGGTCATCGTGATACGTGGAGGCATCCTTAAAGAAAACTTGCAGCATATACTGGTCCGTGGGGGAACCATCGATCAAAAGGCCGTGGGGCTTCAAATCGTCAATGCTGTGTTTGAGATTGTTGATATCAACACCTACTTCTTTGAGACGCTCAGGCACAGGCTCGTAATAGACCTCTGGGGTTTCCAAAAACTGGACGCCACGGCCGGTTAAGGCTTGGGCGGCATTGAGGATGTTGTCTACTTCCAGTGCGATGTGCTGTACGCCGCCACCACAATTGTCTTCAACGAACTGATTGATTTGGCCCTCTTTGAAGAAAGGTTCCATGGGCTCGTTGATGGGAAATTTTACACCGGAGCTTGGATCCCACATGACCACAGATTTGAGGCCCGTTCCGGAAACAGCATTTTCATTGATTTCGTCTGTGTGGAATTCAATTCCCCAGCATCGTTCCATGCCCAAAACATGTTCAAACCAAAGTTCAACTGCTGCCATGGTCATCACGTTACAGGTGATGTGATCGATTTTTTTGTATTGATAGTTATCACGATTAATGATGGTCATGTTGGGCAGCTTTTCAAAGCCTGGGGCAAAATCGTTCCAATTGTGTTTTTCAATGAACCGAAAAGTGAGGTCACCGATGGGGGTGGCAATGCTGAAATGCTTAAAGCAACCACCTTGGTCATTGGTGGTGGTTTGAACAGAATAAATGGGTGTGCCACCTCTTTGGTCTAAGAAATCCCAGGCTTTTTGAATGTCTTCAACTTCGAAGGAGACCGACATCACACCTGCAGGATGTCGCTTGAGAAAACGGGCTGCACGACAGGAATCATTGAGCGGGGTACTGACGACCCATCGGATGTCGCCGTTTTGAAATACTGTACTGGATTGACCTGTTTGTTTTTCAAAACTCTCTGATGAAATGGCCACCGGGCGCCAACCCATTTTTTCGGTGTAGTAGTTATGGGAACGCTCGTTTTCACTGGTGACAAAATGGAAACTGTGGATTTCTTTAATTCCTAATTCATGTGATGCAGCCATGGCTTACTCCTTTTTTGACGACGTAATCTTGCGATGAAGAGTGTCTAGCAAAGAAAGATATTCAGAAAAACAAGAAATATTTGAATGGGTTGTTCAGGTTTTTCGATGCAGCGTCAGGTGATGGTTTTCGAACAATTGTATAAATTGCAAGTGAAATACGGCGAGGAGGGGTTTGATGTTTATCTAATTAAAAAAAACCCGCACGTCGAGAAGAGAGGTGACGGCGGGGGGCAGGGTTTGTGTTTTCTTGAGGAAATCTATTCGTCGCAAATCTCTTCTGAGTAGGTGCGCTTTTCGAGCTGGACGCGCATCATGGGCCATGAACATTGCATGTCCTCGGCAGCGGAGTGATTGTCACCATTGTTGCGAAAGCCAGAACCAGAGTTGGTCCAGTTGCTGCTGCAGGCACGGTTATAGTTAGAATAGCCCACCGTGGGCAGTGATCTGGAGAGCCATTTCACGCCAATGGTATAGCTCGCATAAGCGGCGTTGGTCAGAGGGATGTCTTCGCCGAAATCAAAGGTCCACCATGCGCGACGTTGGGTGCGTTCATAAGCGGTGGCCGGATTGTTCAGCGTTACGGTTTCCCATTCCAAATCTCCCAAGACCAGTGTTTGGGTTTTTGTGTAGGGGGTCGCATTATTTGGTGAAGTGCCTGGGTAAATCTCAACTACCAATTCATAAGAGTCTGGGAACATGTTAAACATTGAGTCGGGTACCATGGCCAATACATCCACAGATTTGATGCGCCACGTTTCATCGGTTTGCAGATTGGGTTGTTCAAAGTCCAAAATGATCGCATCGTGAACGCCCGCCAAGGCGAATGCATCTTCAAGGCTGGAGAACTCTTCAATGTCAAATGCACTCTCTTCTACGATGCACCACTCCTCCTCTTCCTCTTCAGGCGGCGGCGGTGGCGGTGGGGGAGGTGGAGGTGCCGGTGTGTCAGGCTCCCAATCTGATTCTGGAACCATCGGTAATTCAGGGTCTGGTTGCGGAATGGAGACCAATTTTTCTTCACCGCAGGCGGCGAACGCAAGCAAGAGAACACCTAACGCTGCTGTTTGGGAGACACGGTTTGTGTTGGCCTTTGGTGGGAAAATCATGTCGACTCCTTTGTTGATAGCGGTTCCGAAGTGGGTGGAAGCTGCCACTTTCTTTGTTCACTCAAAAGCGCAAATATCTGAAGATATCATTCAGTTTTGTTGAACAAGAAGAATCGCAGGTTCAAAGGGAAGCCAGAAAACCCGAGTAAAACATAGGCTTACGGGTTCCCCTGTTCAGCTGTCAAATGTGCTCGCTTTGCCAACCTGAATTGGCTTCGGTCGGTCATTTGTCGTAAATGAAACCGGTTTATGGCATGCTTTGCCTAACCAAAATATTGCCGGGTCGGCTGGGGTGAACGACCAATGGAGTTATCTGCATGGTCAACTTGCATCCATTAAAGAGTTTGATTCTGGCGGTTGGGATCATGAACGGGTGTCAGTGTGAGGATGAGCCAGCTGGCCCAACTGTCGTGCCTGAAGTGGAAGATCAAGAACCCATCGATTGGAATAACTTCTATGACAGTGGCACACCAACGGCCAACCCTCCTTCATTAGATGCAGGGGGTCCGGGGGATGCGGTCGCTTCAGGGCGCCCTGATGGCGGGGTGACGTTGATGGATGCGGGCGTCACTGATGATGATGTTTGTGTTGCGCTTTCGGCCACTGCAAACAACGTGGTGTTGCCCGTCGATATTATTTGGGTGATCGACTCCTCACCGAGCATGGACGATTCCATTCTTATCATCGAGCAAGAACTCAATCTTTTTGTGGCTGAAATTAGCGAATCAAATCTGGATTATCGTGTGGTTTTGGTGGGCGCTGATGATGACTATTATGATCCGGCAGCACAAAAACAATATTTAGGGATTTGTATTCCGGAGCCTTTAAGCGGGGCGGCCGGTTGCCCGGATACCGACTCGGAAAGTTATCGGCACATTCGCCAAGGGGTCCACAGTCACGATGCGTTGTCAAAGCTCATCAACAATTATGAGGATTATAAAGATTTCTTAAGACCGGACGCCATCACGCACTTTATCGCCGTCTCTGACGATGACACCGGTGGGTATTCTGATGATGAAGACTTTGAAAGTTTTATTGCCACGGCCACTGCACCTGGCTTTCCGCAGGGTTTTGTCTTTCACAGCATTGTGGATTTAATTGGTTATATCGAAGGTTGCTTTTGGGATGATTCGTGCAGTTGTGGTGAAAACAGAGGTCAAGAATACATTAATATGAGTGAAGACACCGGAGGGGTCATCCAATCGATTTGCCAGGAGGATTGGACAGAAGTGTTTGATGCATTGCAGGAAAACGTGGTTCAGGGGGCGTTGTTACCCTGTGAATATTTACTTCCTGAACTTGAAAATAATTTACAGATCGAGGCGGATGAAACAAATGTGGTCTTAATCTCAACGGAGGACGGTAGCCGGACCACGTTACCTAACGTTCAAAACGGGTCCCAGTGTGGTGATAATGAGGCGTGGTATTTTGATAATGCAAACCATCCCACACGCGCCATTCTTTGCGAAGCGGCCTGTGGGTTGATCAACACCACCATCGAGTTGGAATTTGGGTGTGAGACGGTAAAATACCCTCAGCAATAAAAGGAGCCATGCATGTATCTCAAGAGGGCACTGTTTTCCTTGGTACTTTTAACGGTCGTGTCTTGTGGGTTAAAGTCCGTGGAGGATGGCTTTGAACAAAATGGCGTTCATACCATCAACACAGGGTTTGTTTCAGCCTTTGCCATCCCAATATCTGATTCCGAAGTGATTTTGGTGGATTCCGGTGGTGAGGAGGATGCGGCGTCATTAAAAATTGGGTTGGAAGCACTTGGATACGGTCTTGATGATGTGACGCATGTGTTCATCACCCATGGTCACAAAGATCATGTGGCAGCACTTGAATTGTTGGACAGTGCTTTGAAAGTGGGTTTCGCGCAAGATGAGCCATTGATCGAGGAAAAGCTTGGGAAAAAGGTGGTGTTAGATCTGCCGATCGATGATGGCGAGCGCATGATGGTGGGGGATGTGATGGTTGAGGCCTTTCATTTGCCTGGCCACACGCCGGGTAACGCAACTTACCTGATCAATAATGTGATGCTTATGGGAGATACCGCCATGGCTAATGAAGACGGGTCGGTGGGCGTGCCCCCTGAGTTTTTTTCGAGCGATGCGTTGGCGGTCAAAGACAGAATCAAAGATTTATGGTCGCGTTTGGAGAACCGAACCGATGATGTTGAGTGGATGTTCTTCGCACACACCGGCCCTCTCCAGGGGACAAATGCTTTGAAAACCTATTCTGTGGAATAATACATTTTGTAATGCCGCCCGCCAATGTTTCTAGGGCTCGGATCATTATTGCATCTGTGGCGTCGTAGTGTCGCAGAGCCGTTCCGAAAAGGCAAGCGACTTAAAACTAAGCTTGAATGGTTACACCCTCTCACATGTCGGGACACGTATGACATGAACGCGGTTTCCAGGAACGTACAATTGACCAGGCTTCACAAGCGGTCCGCCTTGAAACGCTAAACCTTTAGAATTCTAGAAGGGGATTGTGTTTTTCAGGTTGATTAAAAATTAAGCCAGGGTGTTTGTCTTTCATGTATTTCGTGATGCTGTTTCACTTACTATTTTTTACCTGGGTTGGTTTTGACATCACTCTTTGTTGATCTGTATTGTGAAAACCAAGGATCAGTTTGAATCAGGTTGTATCGAATTCTTTTAGTTAATTTTTAGGAGCATTGCTGAGAAAATAAATACGGAGCAAAACATGGTGGAGACTGACTGGGACGGTCGTGGTTTTTCAGGGGGAAGATGGAACACTGGAAACTTTGGATTGCGGGTCGGGGTCTGCCTCGCCGTGTTTGCACTCTACGCGATGATGGTTGGATGTAACAACACCTCGCCAACAGCCAATGCACCTTTAGAAAACGTCCAAAAACCAAAGCAACTGAGTGAACCGTCCATCGACGCAGAACAGGCCTGTGAGCCTGCGTGCGATGGAAGGGAATGTGGCAGTGATTTATGTGGCGGTCTTTGCGGTGAATGTGCATCGCAAGAAATTTGTGCGCCGGGGGGGGTATGCGAACCTGCGCCAGAAGATTGCACGGCGCGTTGTGAGGATTTGGGTTACGAGTGCGGTGAGGTATGCGGAGAGACTTGCGGGACCTGTGAGGGGGCACAGGACCATTGCTTAGAGGGCAACTGTGTTTGCCAACCCGACTGCGTGGGCCGAACCTGTGGAGATGCCGACGGATGTGGTGGGACGTGCACTCCGTGTCCGGTAGACTTCAACTGTTCGGATTGCGCATTCAAACTTTCGGTGGTGCAGCAGGAGCAAATGGAGGATGGGCGCTCCATCGCCACACTGGCATTGGCTTTCAACCCCACTGGCGGTTCAGTTTTGCCGGTCATGGCCGATTTGCAAATGCGGGTCACCGGCCCGGCCACCTTGAGCAGAGTGGGGATTGGGCAAGCCTTACTGGATGCAGGCAAAGAGCCACTCACGCATCCACACACGGGGGCGGCCTACCAAAGATTAGATGCAGAGACCTACCGCTTTATGGTTTTATCGACCCAGAATACCCGCACAATCGGCGCGGGCCAGTGGCTCTTCTTCAAGTTTGAAATTGGTGACACGGCCACATCGGGCCCTGCCACGTTTGGTTTGCTTGCCCATCCTCACATTCTCGCCCCTATGGAGGCAAACCTATTTGAGCCTGGGGAGATGGAGAATGCGGTGGTGATTTGGCCGGAGGTGAGCAATGCAGAATAAGCGATTTCTCACCTTTTTATTACTTGGCGCGGGGTTCATGGCATCATCCGCGTACGCAGAGCCGTTGCCTTTGGATGAAATCCACCGATTCAATGGGTGGGTTCAGTGTTTAGAACGCTGTCCGGCCGGGGGGAGTGATCCCAGCTATGTGGGAGAAAGAAATCATTTTGAGTGTGTGGCACGCTGCAATTCTACCGATGCCAGTTTGAGAGAGGATGGCTTTGGCTGGGGGCCTGCAAAACGACAGTGGGAGAAAAACGGGGCTTACCCCACAGACCGCGCTGATTTGATGCTCGCACTTTACGAATTTTACAATCAACGTTCCGGACAAAACCAAGGGCAACTCACTTGTGAACGAGGTGGGGACGCGCAGGAGGACGGTTCCACTGAGGGAGAAGTGGTCATCCTCGGTCCTTATTGTGGTCAAAACGAAACGTGTGGCCATTGGTTGGATGCCTGTACCGAACCCGCAGAGGTTGGGGGTAACGCCCAGTGTGAGATTGATGTCTCCGGTGGTTTGGATACCTTTGACATCGCAAACCTGTGCACCAACAGTCTCCTAGGGGCCACTTGTGAAGGTGGCGTTGCCCAGGGGGATGGTTGGCAACTGGCAAATACACCGGGGCAGTCTGGGGTACTTACACAATCTCGAAGTTTGTCTTTTACCCCTGCCAATGCCAATACATTGCTCGAGGATGGCACTTATAAGGTTGCTATTGAGGCGTACGGGACGCGAGACGGCATCATTGACCCCATCACCATGACCCTCTCCATGGGGGATACGTCGCAAGAATTTTTGGTGCAAGTGGCCCCGCTAACCCCGCGTTGGGACGTTTATGAAGCCACTTTCGACTTAACCGGGCTGGACACTGCCATCCCAGTATTGACCATTTCATCGCCGCTCCTCGAATTCCAAAATCTTTACGTTCGTTCCGTTCGTATCGAAGGCCCCGTGGTCGAAAGGCTCGATTGCCAGGCCCAAAGCGGCGATACCGTGTGTTGGTTACCACCAGATAGTTCACAAGGGGTGGACTACTTAGCGTCGGCAGTGCGGTCCCCTTTGTGTCCGGAATCGCTGTGCGACTATTGGGAGGCACAGACGGGCGGAAGTCAGCCGTTCACCGTCGCACAAATACAGAGCGCTTGTGTGGATCAAGATGGGGATGGACTGCCCCGATGGTTGGACGAAGCGGATGCTTGTGACCCGTCCACGCAGCCCTGCTTGAGCCGTACAGATTTATTGTCCCATTGGTCCTTTGACGAAGACAGTATGACTGATAACACCGTGAGAGATTTGGTGGGCGACACCGCTTCGGGTGATCATCCAGGGCTTCTTAAGGGATGGTCAGGAGCAGCTGCACCAACCATTAGCCACGAAGGGGTGGTGGGCGATGCACTGGCATTTACCAATGATGGGGCCTACATGGCAGTGGACGCCAGCGCTTTGGATGGCGATGGTGCTTTTACGGTTACCTCTTGGTTCAAGAGTGGTCCTGCTGAAGAAGATGCCGTCTTAATCCAGCAACGCATGTGCCACACCCGTGCCAACAGTGGGGTATGTACCGACGCCACGGGTTATGATGGAAGTTATCAACTGATGCTGACCGCTGAAGGTACCGTCAAAGGAACTGCCACGCATAAGATTGGTTCCTTGATTCGAACTTGGCAGGTCGAAACGGCCAACGGTACGGATTTGAGAGATGGTCAGTGGCATCATGTGGCCATGGTACAAAGCGCCACCAACGCCACGCTATTCATTGATGGGCGCGACCCCAGCACAGTGACCTTTCAGTCGCCGGCGAATTTACAAGGCGCGCTGTCTACCTATTTGGGTGGCGACATGCGAGATCTGAATAAATATTTTCATGGTTCGCTTGACGAGGTCACGGTTTGGGGGCGGGCTTTGGCTTCCATCGAAATCGAAACCATGTACCACCGCGGTACAATGGGGAATACCTCTGTGCCTACCGATGATGAACGCGACGGCGTGGTGACTGCGGACCGCTTTTGTGGTGGTGAAGGCGATGACCCATGTGCGTTCCATCAAGTGTGCACCTACAGTGATATCACTGGGCGCAGTATTTGTGAGGCGCGTCAGGATTGTGGAGACGCACCGTGCACAGCTTTTCATTTAGAAAAGATTGCTGAAGACGATCAACAGGTATTGGTTTGGGTACATTTTGACCACGCTGCAGCCCCCACACGCGTTTTGGACCTGTACATTGAATATCAGCGCGATTTGTTAACCTTGGAAGATTCCAGGCGGTTGCCGGCACTCGCAACCACAGACCGCGCATTGGCCACCACCCATTTGTCGGATGGGACCCTCCGGCTTTCAATTTACAACACCACCTCTACGGAACCCATTCCTTATGGACCATTGGTGGAATTGGTTTTTCGTCGTACTGGCGATGACCGTTATTGTGTGATGCCCGACGACCACGACTATGTTTTAGGGTGTGATCCAGATACCGTTCCAGGATGCACGGGCGCAAGCAACTGTGAAGCACAGGGCACCTGCACCGTAAAAGTCTGTGATTGTCATCTTCCCACTCAAACTGGTTTGTTTTGTTACGATCGCGCCTGTACGACCACCGACCTTGAAAACGGTCTGTTGGCCAGTGCAGAGGATTTCGTTGATGTGGGAACGAATCCCGATGCTTTGAACCGTTATCCCGCTTGTCGAATCACCAACGAAAACTCCATTCGTTTTCGTACGGACGATCAATTTCAAACAGAGGCCATGGCCCCTGAACAGGGCAACGATGAGCTGAGTGAAGACGCTTTGTGGGGCAATGGTGTTTCCGTGACAAATATTGGAGACGCAGATGTGAAATTGATGCTGTTGTATGATTTTGACGATGCCATGTCGCCCTTAGTGCGTAATGAAGCACCGACCGCTGAGGAAATCTGTGAGCGACTTCCCGAGTGCGCATTGGAATCTGACGAGGCGACCAAAAACCGCATTCTCGGACAACTGCGTCGGTTACAACACGGTAAGAATATTTTGTCTCCTACTTTGATGCCGCCTATTCTGAATGGGGAACTGCCGGGTTTGGGGGATGGGGCTGGCTATTTTAATGGGCAAAGAGATCATCTTCGTATGCCCGTAACATTTCAAGAGCCCCTTCGGGCAGATGAACAGAGTTTCAGCTTTTCTGCATGGTTTTTTGCAGGTGGACATTTGGCCACCGATGCCCCGGACAGTCCCCACGTAATTTTTGCGCACAACGGCCAATCCGATGAAAGAACCCGGTATGGTCTCATGGTCCGCAAAGACCGGCATTTCGCGGAAGCCATGGAATTGTCGTTCTTCAGCGGCGACTTGCGAGGCAGTGATGTGGTGGAAACAACCATCAGGAGAAACATTGCCGAAAACACGTGGCACCACGTGTCGATGGTCATGGACGCGGCCGAAAACAAGGTGCATTTGTACGTCGATGGTGAACTTGAGGAGTTAATCCAATTGGAAGACACCTCCTTGCCTGTGAGCTGTCCGCAGTTTTTCAGAGAGGTGGATGTCCATCTCAAAGAGCAAGGGGCTTTAAGTATCGGTGGCAAGCCGCCTCAATGGCTGTATCGTAGTGTCTACAAAAGCGGTTCCTATGAAGTCAGAAGGATGGATGTTGAAACTTATAACGAAGAAATCATACTGTCCGATGGTGCCACTTCTTACCGATATCCCGATTACAACCCGGTGATTGATCGTTTGGTATTTGTGTCGAATGCCACTGGGAACGAAGAGGTCTGGATTGCGGATGGTGACGGAAACAACAAACAACAACTCACCGAAGGTTTTGGGAACAGTGCTTACAACATGCGTGCCCGCCGCCCTAAAATGGCGCCGGATGGGTCCGCGGTCGTATTTGAAAGTAACGCCAGTGACGTGTTGGCCATGGATAATCGTTTCCAAACCTATCATTTGTATTACATCGGCTACGATAACAAAGCCAATGTCCCCGAAATCCAAATGCCCAGTGGTGGGACCACCACGCAACTGAATTATCCGGATTTGGTGGCCAATCAAATAACCAGGTTTTTCAGACTGACCGATCAGAACATGAACCGAAACAACACAGAGGCGCAGTGGATTAAGGGCAACCACCGCGAACTGGTTTGCATGACCCCGATGGGCACTGGTTGCTCCGAAGGTTCAGCGGGCTGTCATTGTAGAGATGGCGAAAAAAGATTGGGTGACCTTTACTATAACTCGTCTTCGGATTTGTGGGATGATTACCGGATCATCCAGCTTTCCATCGGTACTGACGTCCTTATGAAACATCGAAATGCGATTGCCGGTTTGGCTGATTACAACGAAGAAACTAAGTTGCTCGATGTGTATCGTAAGGTCCTCTTGTCAGGTGACTCTGGAATCACGCTGAAGGATAGGGAACGCTTGTTTTACGAGACATCACGCGAAGTCTTTGAGACTTGGCCCGATGATGAGCGTCATTTTGCTGTGGAAGGAGGTTCGTGTGCTTGGCTGAGTCGAGACGATGGTGTTCCAGATAATGAAGATGAAACTGATGATGACCAAGATGGTGTGGACGACAATGTTGATAATTGCCCCCGAACCTACAACCCCAATCAGGATAACAGTGATGGTGACGCCATTGGAGATGCCTGCGCCTACGCAAGATGTGGACTGGCGGTGACCTTTCGGCCTCAAGACGCACTTTTTACCGCACAATGTTGGGACACCAATGCAAACGGTATCGACGATCAAGCCGAAGACCTGAACGAGGATTTGGTTCACGATGTTCAAGATTGTTACACCGTGGATGTGAGCAACATGTTCATCAGCTTCCCCTTGGCAAAATACAGTCCCAATACCCTTCGCAGTGACGTTCAAGCCGAAAATATAGGTTCGGAATGTGTGGGCCCCCCACAGGCAGGGCAAGAAAGGTGCCGCCTGGCCGATGGCAAAGATTTAATGGCGCCGAAAATTTTGTATGGGGTGGACATCAACAAGCAAGCAGTGAGCATGGTGCAGGTGGAAGTAAAAAGCCCCCGAGACAGAACTCCGTTGACCAATGGGTGGAGCGTGATCATCCCATTTAATATGGAGATGGGCGAAACACTGGACTTGGCAGATTTTGAACTCAAAAGGAAACGGGTGGATCGCCACCATTATCTTCGCCAAAAAGTGAGCGAAAACATCTTGGTGAACAGTCAGGAAAACATCGTCTTCACGCCTCCGCAAACAGACACTTATTCACAGCTACTGGGTGGCTTTCCATCTGCAAATATCGTCCAGGATCTGAGACGAGAAGGAAGCAGCACCACAGGCGCAGAGCTTCGGACATCCATCGGTGGTTTTTCCTGCACGCAGTTTGGCAGTGATTGTCAGCGTGAGGTGGGGATGGACGGCGCTATTTGTCATGATGAAGACGCTGATGGCAATCCCTCGGACCAACCGGTCTGCGCTTGGCAATGCAGTGAAGATGGGGTGGGGACCACGTGTACGAGTTTGCATCCATTGGACCTCAATGGCGTTCCTAAGGGTGATGTGAACCGTTGGGTGTGTACGACCACCAATGAAGAGAAGGGGTTGACGCGCACTTGTATTGACGGGCACGCTGGAGATTCCCCAGGTATGGCCATGGACAACCCCCAAGACGATGCCCCGGGTTGGACCTGCACAAACTCTGATGCCCAAGGCCGCGTCTGTTTGCGCGACCAGCCCTTTGCTCAAAACCTCGGTGTGGCGATCAATGCGGATGCCAGCAATTTGATTGGCAAGACCATGGTGAAGGCCTCGGTTTGGCTTAGAAGGGTCGGACGTCCTTCTGGCTCGGTGAGTTTGTATCTCCAAAATTCCAATGGCGACATGGTGGGAACCGTGACCTCTCAACCCATTGTAGCGGCCAGCATCCCCACTGCATTCACGCGATTCGATTTCGTGACCAATCACGCGCTACAAGCCAATGACCGTATTTTACTCAAAGCAGATGGCGGGGACTACTTAAACTATATTCAAGCGGAAATTGCAGCGGCAAATGCCTACGGTGAGCAAGCCCTATCCTTGCAGTCCTTTCAATATGCTTTTGTGCGAGACGGGCTGGTGGAGCAAGATCTGAGCGCGCAAACCTCACATGTGAAAGTGGCTATTGATGTTTTAAAACCCGCTTGCTCTGAAGGGTTGTGCTCTGCCCAGCTCCAACCACTCGTCCAAGAAGGGGGAGACATTCAAATCTCTGTGACGCCCTTGGGGCCATCTGATGCATCCGTATCGACAGCTTGGCGTTGGGGGGTGACGCCTTTTGATTATTCCGAGGATGGCCGGGTGTTAACGGGCAATCATGAACTCGGCATCAATCGGTTACTGGATTTTGCAGACTTCCCTCGCGGCTCTGGCGTTTACACCTTATTTTTGGTGGCTGTTGATTCATCGGGCGCCGCGGTGGGGGCTGAACTGTCCGGCCAATTGACACTGACCAGAAGAGCCGTGGCGGGCGGCCCATCATCGACGAGTAAAAAACTAGAGGTCCTACCCAACGGTTTCTTTGAACAGCTCACCGAAGCCGTCTTTTCTCCAGAAAGCGATCGCTTGTTATTTAACGCCTACGCGTCCGCGCGTCCCGTCTTGCTTCTGTCCCAAGGTTTGAATGACGCCTTGGAAGTGATCGATCCTGATGATGACACCATTGCGACCTTGCCATTACAGCCAGACCGACTCTCCATTGTTCCAGAGCGAACCCGCGGCATGTCATGGCGTTTCACGACCAATTACTATCCCTGTAACTGGGTGGGCGGGGTTTTAGATCCCTTGACCCATCAAATGATTTACGGCTTTCAAGGTGGTTTAGATGACGTAAAAATGTACCAAGGAAAGCGCAGTGAAATGTCCATCCGCTCTGAGGTCGAACGGGGGCTGGAACATCTCAGAGCAGATGGCCTGATCGGGGGACCTTGTGGCGAATGTGAGGCGGGGTTGGTCTGTAACACCCATCTGGGTGAATGTATCATGGAGTCGCAACTGCCCACGGATGTTCCCTGTGCCAACAGTGTGGATTGTCCTGCTTACCACGTTTGTGAAATCACGGGGTCTGGGCCGGGCGTTTGTAAAGTACAAGGTTGTCAAACCGACATGGACTGTCCCACCAATACCCATTGCGTGATGACCCCGGCTACGGTGGCGCAACAAAGCGAGCAACGAGAATTGGATTACGTATGCGCTGCGGATTGCGCCGGCGCGGACAGCCAATGCTTTACGCAAGAGTGTTTGAATGGCCCTTGTCGTTTTTGTGAGCAGCGAACCGGTGAATGCATTGAGTGTCGTGAAGAAGAGCGTGATTATGGTGGCTATATCGTTCGTGGTTTAGAAGGGTGTCCAGACTCTAAGAGCTTTGCCTGTGAATCAGGGGCTTGCGTAACGGAATGCTACGCCTTTGATGATGGCACCAGCGTTTATCTGTGTGACCCGCTGGTGGAATACTGTGACCGTGGTTTCTGTCGTCTGCTGGATTGGGACTGGTGGGACCTAGCCCCGTCTTCTTTTGGCGGATTGGGAGAAGCACGGTATAGCGAGTTGGTGCCGGATCAACGTTGGCCGGGGTACACCATGGCCGTGGGTGAAAATTATCCCGTCGAAATTGAGGCTTGGGGGATCGAAGATCTGGGTTATCCACCAGAAATGTTGGTGGAAATTAAAGGCAGCACGTGGGCCACGGTGAGTGGCGGAGAGGAGTGGCTCACATTAGGCCGGGTGCTCGTAAACAACAAAACTGTCAAACAAGCGCAAGAAAACCCGGTTATTTTCGACTCACCGTACCCTTTTGATGAAATGCGCATTCGCATGGTCTCTTCGGCAGGTGAGAATGGAGACACCTACCACAACCCTGTGACACGCCAGAACCCGCCGGAAGAGGGCATTGAAATCAGGAACAGTGTGACCGCCACCAAACACCTGCGTGGCAATAAGGTGAAGGTTTGGAATAAAACTGCGGCCATTGCGAATATTACTCCCTTCGAAATGGTCCACGTGTCCACCTCGCAAATGTTGGTTTATACTGACACGGCGAACAGCCGACTCAAAAGCTACTCCCTTGAAGATGAGCAAGAGTACACCGGTCTCGTGAATGAGGGTGTGTTGAATTCACCTAAAGGCATCGCGGCCAACGCCGGGGGCGATACGGTCTTCGTGGTGGACAGCGGCAATAACCGGCTGATGGTTTATCGGAAAACCGCCGGGACTTGGGACAACGAAGGCACCTTCGAAAACGATATCTACACACACGTGACCTCTGGTGGAGTTGCTTTTTCTTCTCCCACAGACGTGGTTTTTAAAGAACCCTTTCTCTATCTTTCGGATACGGGCAATGACCAAATCCACTTGTATCAATGGGTCGATACCGAGTTAGTTTATGTGGCGAGCATGACCGGCCTGTCGCAGCCCACATGGATGGCGGTAGATGACAGAACTTATTTGTACGTGGCTCAAGCCGGGACCAATGCGGTGACGGTGCATGACAGCCTTCCGTCCATGGCAGGCACTTTCCAGCAACATCACAGTTTGACCACTTATAGCTATCGAGGCTCCACCGGTACACCATCCACCGGGAACCTAGATAATGTGAACGGTTTGTCCGTACTTGGAAATGCCACTCAACGACGCTTGTTTGTGAGCCAGGGACAGCGTGTGATTGCGTTATCCGTTGAGAAAAACTTTGAACAATTGGAGCTGATCGATGGACTAAATGTGGTGGGTGCCGGCGGTGGAGACCGTTTGGTGGACCCGAAAGCGATTTTGCTGAAACGGTCTTTGACCAACAGTGCTGTCCCCCAAATTTGGGTAACCAACGCCAATGGTGTGTTCACCTACGACTTGGAGGAGGACCCTTCGTTGGCCACCAGTTCGTTTTATCCATTGGGCATCCCCAGTCGTGAATCCACAAAAGCTTGTAATGCTCTGGGTCTCCCCGAGAGCGCTTGCTTTGGAAACTATGACAATGTGGACGATGCCAAATTCCCTGGTGGGTACCCTGTTTTAAAAATTGCCAACATCCGCGTGTCGGGGGGGCGATTGGTTCCCAATACAAATACCTGGGAAAACTATGTGTGTGCCATGGGCGATACCGATATGAATCCCGATTTTGGCGAGAATGGGGCCAGTCCATTGGCCGAGCACTTCTTTGAAACGGCGGGCTACACCATGCTCAACTGTGCCTATGACCGCCGGGTGGATAACCCTGACGAGCTGGCGCGTATTCACATCACGGGCATTGAAGGGACTTTGCCATTGCTCAATGGCCCAGTGAGTAAAGGCCAAATTGTCATGGATACGGGGGATTTGTGTGTGGTGGAGTTGGACGCGCAACGGGTGATGCCCTGCTATGAATGGGTTGGGGGCAGCGTTTCCTTAGATCCATACAACAGCCCCGTACAAACCTTGCAACTTTTGGACGTGGGTTTATTCCAGAGCTTTGGTCACCCAGACGGCTTTGAAGCTGTACCTTTGCCCAAGTTTAAGCTGAACCTGGATTGGAGTGGAGGCAATTCATTGGATACCGGCTGGGCCGTTCGGTTGGATTCGGCCAATCCTATGTGCAGCCCGCAAGGCGGAAAAGTATGGGACGCGGAAAATGATCGCTGTTGTGACCCCAATACCGAAACCTGCCCCGACGTTGAACTGCCGGTTAATCTAGCGTCTCCCCTGGCTGTTTCGGATCGTGTGATGTCTAAGGGAATGACGTTTATCGCTTCTTTAGAGCCTCCAGAACCCGAGCCTGATGATGTACTGTGTAACTTTTTGGAAAGCGAAGATGAAGACGTCAAGTTGCGATCCGGCATGATGGAAGCCTGGGTCAAAGGCAAGGCAGGGGCCTCTCTCGAAGTTGGCTGTCGCAACGCCCACACTGTGAATTTTACGGTGAACGGCATGACCCCAGCAGAGTGGACGGCGTCTGAAGGTCTATACGTCCGGGTCCGTAACGTAACCACTAACGGCAACAGCTATACCTTGGTTCAACAGGACGACACGACGTTCCCATTGCAAGCGGGGAGATACTTGGTGGGAGAAGGTGATGCGTTCACGGTCACCACGCAGACGGTGGGGGCCTTGGCTTGTGAAATCGATAACCCGCCCCCTGCCACAATGCCAGTGGGTGGCCTTGGGACCGCCATCAACATCAGTTGCCAAGTGGCGCACCCTTTGAGCTTCAATGTCACGGGGCTGGATCCATCGGACAACCTGAGCCTGATTGCGACCGATTCATCCAATACCTCTGTTTCCATTCTTTTAAACGGCAATATGCGGGTGGCAGACACGGTCCGCATGTTGGCGCCTGGGGACTGGACGCTCACTTTTAACGATGCCTGTGACGACGGCGTCTGCCGACCAGTAACCCCTTGTCCGGGCGGGGTGTGCAAAGAATGTGGGTTTGAACCCACGGGTTTTGATAACCAAGTCGACCTGACTTTGGCTGCAGCGGAGTCAGTGGATATCACCTGCCGAGAAGGTCGTGCCAGCTTTGAAGTGAGCGGGCAGCTTTTGGGCCAACTCCCCGATTCAGATGTGACGCTCAATGTTCAGGTCGGCACACCTTGTCGTTCCATTGGAAGTTGTCAGTTGTACACCGGCACTACTTTTGGTGAAGCCTGTGGTTTGGACGACGACAACTGTTATGAAGTAACGACGCACAGCGCCACCGTTCCTTTGACACCTGATAACTCCGCCAGTTCCATCGATTTTGGAGCAGGGGCCACGAACGATTGGGCCGCACCCTGGATCGCTTATGAAGGGGATGTCTATGTGGCTACAGCCGTAACCAGTGATGCTACGCGTGTTTGCCAATTTCAACCCAACTATGGCGCATTGGTTCAAAACATGGCTTTAATCGTCACTTGCGTTGAAGATCAAGGAGACCCCGAAGCAACCTATACGGTTAGTGGTACGGTGATAGGTTTAGGCAGAGACCTCGTGGTGCGACTGAACAACCAACAAGCGGTGTTCGTCAATGTGAGCCAAACCGATTGTGGTGACCCTTGTACTTTCGTCTTTCCTTCTGAGTTTTTGAAGTACAGCGATTACGATGTGTCGGTGAGTGTGCACCCCAAAAAAGCCGATGAATCTTTTGTTCAACGCTGCGTGGTGGCCAATGGTTCAGGTACAGTCATGGGCCCAGTGAATGACATCGTCGTGAGTTGCGACGAGGCGTCTTACATCACGGGCACGTTGGCTAATTTTTACAATGGAAACAATTTGTCCATTCGGGTCACTTGGGAGCAGGCCGGCGAGTTTAGCCAATCGCTGGACCTCACGGGGAATGGTAGCTTTACCTTCCCCGAGCCTGCCGCACCAGAACAAGATAGCAGTGGCAACCGTCATGTGTGCATGAACATTAAACAATACCCCACCAATCCAGACCAAATTTGTTGCATTCATGATTCGGGGGCTGACTTCGCAGGCATGTACGTAGGGTCATTATGGAGTATGGGCTACGACCTCGATGCCATCGCGAAGTTCTTGTGTGTGATTAGCGGCCAGGAAGTTTTTGAGTCTGAAACTAACCTAGGCACCTGCAGCTACGCCATGAACTATTTGTCTTGCAGCGCAGCTCCCACTGCCGGGGTATGCAAAGATCCCTCGGATAGCAGCTTTGTCGTTACCTGTGACTCGGCCGTTTGTGTGGGACAGTTAGCGATGCACAACCTTGGGAAACCGTGGTGTTACCCATGATGAATTTTGATTTGAAGATGAAGAACGCTTTTGTAAAGGGGCGATTTAGCCTCAAGGACAATGGAGAACAAACAATGAAAACAACGAATGGTCACATCCTAAGAACCCAAGTGTTGCACGTGCTTGGTTTCTGTCTTTTTGTGAGTCTGCCAACCACGTTACACGCCCAAGACATGTGTACGGGTTTAACAGAAGACCAATGCACGCTCTCATTGTCGCAAAAGCAACCCTTGGAGCCGGTTCCCTCCTTGTTTAAATTCCAGGCGCGTGTGGCACAGGCCAAGTTGCCGCTGCCCAATGCGGAGTTTCAACAGGTTTTTGTGAAGGTCTTGCAAGGGGCCTCTAACGTTCTGTGTGTGGAGCAGTTTCGCAACGTGCAAGTGCGAGACAGCGTTCTTAACTTGGAAATTGGGCGCAACATGAGTTGTGATTTGGGCCCCACCATTGCTCAAAACAGCGATTTGCAGTTCCAAGTTTGTCTGGGCAGCGAGGGCAACTGCCTGCGCCCCATCTCTTTAGGAACCACGCCTTATGCCATCCAGTCCAGTTACAGCGAATGGTCTCAAAACACAGCCCACGCTGATATTTCTACCCAAGCCCATTATGCGCACCGCATCACCGCAGATCGCAGCCTCTTGGTGACTGGGGTGTCCCAACCGAATGTGGGCTATTTCGATTTCTATACCGATAACGATGATTCCAAATACGAAGTACTGCAAGCGTATATGGGCGATCAATGGGCCGGTGCGAATCGGCATGGTTTCATGCAATGGACGCCGTCCACCACGGAAGGCAATGCGTTGCACCTGGTGAGTCGCAGCAACGATGGTTCCGAAACCATTCAGCCTTTAGATCGTTTTTATGTTTATGGGCTCGAAAGTGTTTTCTCTAAAGATGCCAGAGTCAAAGAAAAACTGACGGTCGAGCGTAATGCATTGGTGGGAACCACTTTGTTCGTGGGACACAGCCTCACCATTCCAGGCGATGGTAATCCCACGGTGGGGACGGGCAGTATTTCAGCAGAAGGCATCACGCTAACGGGCCCCAATCAAACGGGCTACCTCAGGGTGGATGCTCGAGGGGTAGCTGGTGCCGGTGATGAAACAGCTCTGGTCTACCATAACGGGCAGCTGCGGGTATACGGTAATGGTGCAGGCATTGCATCGGGCCAAGGGGACAGCGATGATGCCATGGGAACCAATGATACGGTGGGTTTGGTGAAAGCAGATAGCCTTTGGGCTGAAGGTGACACCCGAGTGGATCGTGATGTCAACATTGGCCGACACATCGATATCGGTGGCAATCAAACCATCGAAGGTACCATTACCGCTCAAGGCTCCATTTCAACCGAGCAAGATCTTGATGTCGATGAAGACGCTACGGTGAATGGCCGACTTGAAGTCAAACACATCGGTGGTGAAGCAGATTCTTACATTCAAAGACTGCGTGTCCACGATCTCATCATCGATGGTGATTTCGATCAAACGCCCAGCAATGGGAGCATGTCTACCTCTGCGAATCTATCGGTGGACGATTTTCTATATGTCGGTGGCAATGTGGCGGTGGGTGACAATACCGGGGGCGGGAATACGACCCTCTTTATGAACGGCCTGACCGGTGATTTGACCACCGACGGTGAAATCGTGGCTGGTGGAACGAGTATCTTCAACAATTTGCAGGTGAACGGCACGTTCACCATGCCGGGCAGCATGGGGATGGACCAGGGAATTCGCGCCAATAATGTGGTGATCGGGATGGACCCAGACTACACCAACTTTACAGGGGAGGACCAGTTGGTGGCCAGTCGTACGGGTGCATTGACGGTGATGGGCAACAATCAGCTTTATCTGCGCACCAAAGATCGCGCTCGGGTAAAATATACGGACAGCCAAACCACATCCTACGGGCAATACCGTTGGTTTTATCCGGCAGACAACACAGATGGAACTGGCAACAGTACCGCCGGGGGCATGACGGGCCAGACTGAAATGCTTTACATTAACGGTGAATTGCGGGTGAACGGAAACCTGAACAATACCAACTGCTCGGGTTGTTTTGCGCCAGCAGGTGGGGACCCCCGGTCTCATCACGATGTGGTCGGCCGGGTCATTGCGGATGCGTTCTACGCACACGGCGACTCTTATGTGGCTCGGAATCTCGAGGTGGATGGATCTTTAGATGTACCCACGATTTCCAGCAGTGGCCAGATTCGATCCAATACCATGCGGGCAGACGAAGGGGTGCGGGCCAAACACGTCTCCATTGGTCAAAATCCTGACTATGTTTCTCTCAGCGCCCCTTATGAATCCATTTCGACCACCAAGTCCAACCATAATCTCCGGTTGTCTACAAACCTCGGCATTTATTTTCAAAACCGCAACTCAGTGAACGCTTATTTTGGAACAGATGGCATTGGCGTTTTCAACAAAGGTATTCGAATCACGGGTACCAATAATTTCACCCATTCATGGAATGGGCGCTTCGGTGCCATGACTTGGGATAACGTAGCAGCGAATGTGGGCCTGCCTGGTTGGCCTTGGGGTCCGATTCCGGCCAGCTTGTATGTGGCCGGCAATATCGTGGGTAACGCAATCTATATCGTTTCGGACGAACGCACCAAGTCGATCATCGGCGTCTCAGATGCTGAGAAAGATTTAGACATTCTTAAGCAAATCGAAGTGACCGATTTCACCTACATCGATGTGATTCAAAAAGGAGGCGGTGAACAGAAGAAGGTGATCGCTCAGCAGGTTCAGAAAGTTTTCCCCCAGGCCGTATCGCAATCCACCGATTCGATTCCTGATATTTACAAAGCAGCCGATGCAGTGGAATACGAAGCCGATTCACAGGAATTGATTGTTGAGCTCATCGACCATGGGTTGGATGTGGGGGAGCGCGTGAAGTTGATTCATAAAAACGGAGAGTTCGAAGTGGATGTTATCGAAGTGCCCAATGCTGATCAGTTTGTGGTTGGAGAATGGACCGAACCAACCGATTGGGTCTTCGTCTATGGGCGAGAAGTGAACGACTTCCTCACTGTGGACTATGAGGCCATAAGCATGTTGAATGTGAGTGCGACCCAAGCGTTGGCAGAAAAGGTAGATGGTCACAGCAGCGAGCTCGAGCTCCTCAAGGCTGAGAATGAGAACCTGAAAACACGACTCGCCAAGATGGAGAAAATCCTGAACAATCTTGATTTGTCCAAAATGGCAAACAAGGCGGTGGTGAAGCCGAAAGTGCGACCTTGGTACCATGTTTTCATGTGGTGGCTTTAAACCAGATGGGTGCTCAAAGGAATACTAAAGATTAAAGAGGACGCAATGAAGATTTGGATATCTATCACACTAATGCTCATCACGACGGCGTGTCCGTCATCGGAGATAGAGCAGGTGCAGCCGATGGTTGGGAAAACGGTAAGCGCAGAGCAAGATAAAAGCGGTGGCCCTACTGTTGTACCGTCCATTCGCCGCGGCAATGTGCCCATTGAAGAAGTGCCAGCGAACTTGTTTTTGCAAGCAGTGGCGGGAGACGGCAGTCAGCAAGTGATCGAACTTCAATATCAGCGCCAGGCGGATGGCGAGGGTCCTCGAGCAGTGGAGTTGTTTGTTCAGTACCCGCAAGAATGGACGTATGAGAAAGTGGATGCGCTGCCCGCTGTGGCGGAGGCAAACAAGCGGTTGATTGTGCAAGAAAAAGAACAAGGGCTGCTGAGGGTCATCATCTTTGCCAGTACAAACCTGGACAGAATTGATACAGGCGGTTTGGCCGCGTTTCATTTCGATACAAAAAACCAAGCGGGTGAAGTTTCCATCCGTGATCAAATGCCCGTTTTTGCACCCGTCGAAACCAATGAAGGGTTGGTTCTCGGAGAAATGTTAAGGGTGACACCATGAGAATAACCTCAATGTTTTTCATTCGGGTCGTACTTTCGCTGCTGGGGTTTTCGGTTTTCGCAGGGCCAGTTCACGCGGATGAACCTGTTTCTCAAGCAGAGAATCTCTGTGTTCAGGGGCAGGGTGGCGGTGAACGGGTGTCTTGCGATGGCAATCCAAGTGCCTGCCAATCTGATGAGGTCTGCGTGGCCCGAGACAGCGGGGAGTCCTATTGTGAGGTTTCCTGCTGGAACGCAAACTCGGGACAGCCGACGCCCGAATCGTGCGCCATCGGTGAAACCTGTGTACCTTTGGCCAATAATGCTTGGTGTAAGCCAACCCATTTCCGCATGGACCTCAATCTGCTCGATAAGGCGATTAGTTTTTGGATCCAGGGCTTACAGCCTGCCTGGGACAATACGAATTCGTGCTCCATTGAAGCCAGTCTTGACCGACTGCTGGATCAAGACGGCAACAATAAGTTCGATATTTTCGATGTAGACCTCAGTATTCTCGCCTTTTTGGAACAACCCATTTGTGAAGAATGTGTTTCTAGTTCTCAGCCGGGTTGTAGTTTAAATGGCACCCAATATTGGCATTGTGACCTCGAAAGCCTCACCGGATGCGCGACCAGCGCCCATTGCGGCCAAGGGGCTTATTGTGATGAAGAGCGCAACGTGTGCGTACGCGAGTGCGGTATGATTCCGTATTCCAGAGAGGCCCAGGTGGAGGGTCTCGATCGTCAATGTGTCGGAGCGCTTAAAACCTGTGACCGACAGCGAGGCAAATGTGAATCCATTCCCGCGGAATCTGTGAAAGAGGTCCATTGCGAAGTGGACCAAAATTGTCCGGCCGGTGCTTATTGCTTTTTAGGGAAATGCGAACCCAAATGTTATCGCAGCATCGATTGTCCCGGCAACCGTTGGTATTGTGCGGATACCAACAAGTGCCGTGCTTTGCCGCAGGGGACGGCTGAAGAAGGGTTCATTTTTGTTCCTGAAGATTACGTGATTCGCTTCGGTCGGTCTCAGGTGGGGATGGATCCCATTAACAATGTCTCCGCATCGGAAATGGCCATCATCGATTTAAAAACCCGCCAGCAAGTGGTGGGGAATGCGGCGGTCAGTTTTGGATACCGGCTCGAGTTAGAGTACGGCATTAAACAAGACCTTGCTTGTACCTTGGCCGTGGGAACCAACTGCGAAACTGAGCCTGAAGCCTTGGGACTGGGAACAACTACCGCAGAGTGTGAAGAGAAAAAACGTGATTGTATCATCGAGCCCGAGGAAGAATGGCTTCAACTCTTGTCGCCGTTTGGGGTGATCAATGGGGCGTCCACCCCCAGTATGGACTTTCAGCTGAACGAAGCGGTTGAAAGCCTGTCCCCTGGTGTTTACCCTGCAGAACTAATGGCCATCTTCGATAATGGCGACTCCCATCGATTGAGCATTTTGTTAACGGTTCCCCTAGTGTCCGGAGAATACGTTGGCAGCCTCGACGCTTATATGGACGACCCCAGCGCCCCCATCAACGGGTTACAGGCCCTCAAAGTTGAGATGAAGATGGAAATCACCGACTCGCCCGCAGTTTGGAACACCTTACTGGCTGAACAAAACATACAACAAACGGGCTCGGACATTATCGATTTGATGTCTGGTCGTTTAGTGAAGGCTAATCTACATGGGAATGGGAGCCTGATTTTTACCCGCGGCGATGAAGGAACCCGTGATGAAAATGGCGAGACCATTTGGTCCGGGAACGAAATCCCACTGGTGGGGATTTACGATGAAGAGAGCACTTTACTGAGGTTGATCGGTATCATCGACACCCCGGCAGACTTTTCCATATGCGAAAACGCCTCCAATGGGCTTAGTGGCGCTTGTGAATCATTCTTAGAAGTCAAGAATCGATTTGGGCGCAATATTCGGCGACAGATCGAATTTTATGGTCCCTACGATAAGTCTATGAAGCGCTATTCCGGCGCCTATCGTGAAAAGATTACCGGTCTTCTGCCCGGGTCAGAACTCACACCGGTGGGTATTCAAGGCGATTTTATTTTAGACCAGCTCACCATGGACGATTCAACCTTACTTTGGGGCGGCGCGGCCAATAACAGCTGTGCGAATCCAGACAGTGATAATGCAGGGACCTTGGTGTGCGTGAACAGCAATCAAGAGTTGTGCGCAGAGGGCACCGAGGATTGTTTCTGCGAGCAAATCTGCCGTTGCGAAGTCCCTGGGAAGCAAAAAATACATACGGCCTCAGGCCCCGTGGCTGCGGGACGTCCTTTCGGGTTAGAGGAAAATCACGTCTACTCCGAGTGTGCACCAGACCCCACGAATACCAGCCGCTGTTTAATGCCCAGTGAAGGGGGCAGTGGAGATGAAGCCATTTGCGTTTGTCCGTTAAACGGTTTGCGTTTGTTATACTGTGGCGACCACCCATGCGAAGCAAGCGAAGTGCCAGAGGCTGTGGTTGCATGGGACGAGATTTCAGAGTGTGCGCTTGATAACAACTTTAAACTCCTTCCAGCAGATGAACAGCTGGACAGCTTCCCCGAATGGGGGCCGCAACTGGACCAAGTGATTTCGGATTTCTGCACAGACACCTCCAGTTTTGCCAGTGAGCAAAGTTACCAAGCGTATTTGAATGATGTTTTATCCGGTGGGGATCGTATTTTCTCTGAACTCTTGAATTTTGAGGAGAGTGTGGAGGATGCGCTGGTGGCTTTGGAAAGTGGGACACAGCAAGGGGGCAATTGGGACCGATTGACCGTTCACGAATTTTTGGCCTCATGGGTCCTGCCCTGCGAAGAGACCTGTACCACCAACGCCCAATGTGTGACCTTGCATGGGGCTGATGATGCCCTTTGTCAAAACGGACACTGCGTGGTCCACGGGCAGTTAGACGTGCACGACGAGGATACCGTTGCGTGCGTTGAGGAAAAAGAGGCCTTATGCGGCATGTACCTTTATCGCAAGGCTTTATTAAACCAATGGGTATCTTCCGATGCGGTATCTGGGTGCTCAGGGACCAACGCCTGCTCGCCAAGACCGGATTGGCCGCTGTATTGCCCGGAGACTCTGGGCATCGATGGTTGTGTGGCCACTTTACCTTCCACAACACCATCGGCGGAGCGAACCAGTTACGAAGCTGTGTTCACGTACCAGGAACACAGTCGCTTTTGGATAAATTTGATTCAATCCATCAAGTTTCGAGGTGACAAAGAGCTGTCGGACGCCTTCATGACCCTGTATCGGCACCAAGTTAATCCATTTCAGCAAGGCGCAGCTTTATCTTACAAGCAAAGCAAGCTTCGAGAAGCGGTGCGCCAATACAACCACGCAGTGGATCTCATCTTCGATCCCATTTCTGCCCAAGTATTCCATTCATGGCCCATGCGTGGTTTCGAGCAAATGGGGAATGATTGGTTAGATATGGTGCAGGTCGTCTTGTCCGACCGCATGGAAGCCATGGTGCAACTCGCTGATTTGAAGCGGCGCGTATTGTTGAATGCTGGAGAACGGGATTTTATTTTCGCGCAACACGCGCTGCAACAAGACTATCTTTTGCAGGTTTATTTGATGGCCATGCAAAAAGAATGGCAGGGGGAATCATTTTCTTATCTGGGCTCTGCCGCGCAGACGCTGACTCAGGGCCAAGAATTGATCAGCATCTTCAATACCAATAAGAACGAACTGGGGGTGACCTCCAACGTCGTTTATTTTGAGAACGATAACGTGGACCTCTCGAATTGGGAATACTATCAAGACCAATTGACGGGCAGTAATGGATTGATCGATGCGGCGGAAGCACACTTCGATGATGTGGTGGTGGAAATACAAAATGCATTGAGCGACTTGGACAGCTTCGAAGGCAGTCTGTTAGAGAGCCGTATCGATATGGAAACCCATCTCATTGAAATGTGCGGAACGACATTTCTGCTGGAAGATCCTACAGATGACATCAACGGAGATGGCGTGGTGGACGCACAGGACAATGTGGGGGATTTGGATGCAGACGGGGACCGTGACTACTGCGACTATTTGTTAGAGAATTATAATACGCCCGAAAAAGTCATTTGGCTTGCTGAGTGTAAATTTAACGGCACTTCTAACCGTCAGGGCTTCGGTCCTTGCCCAGGGGGCTCGTACGTTCACACGTGCGAGAACATTGGTAATATTCGCGCCAATGGGGCCTTGGGGGGCAACATCACAAGTGACTTGAACAACCATGATTGCACAAACTTAGCCACCACCTTTTTGAGTGCGCCCGGGGGCCTGGAAGGTACCACCAACAATGCCACCAATAATACCGATCCGCTCAACCAAGCGCCGCGATGTGTACTCAGAGATACCAGCGGCGATGCCTCTTTGGTTTTGAGTAACATCAATGGCAAAGAAACAGCCTGTGTGGGGGGGGCCATGGGAGAGCTACTCCAAGAAAAAGCAAGTTTAGAACTGGAGCGAGAACAGTTGGTGGGAGATTTAGAAACCCTACGCCGCGAACTGGATATCTTGCATGATCAGCTTGATGAAATTGTCAGTTTACAAAACGGTATTCATACTGGGTTCAACATAAAAACGGCCATCAACACGGCATTATCTACAGTGAAAGACACGTTGGATGCCACTGCTGGTATTCTAAACGCGTCGGGGGACATTCCTGATTGTTACTTTCAGGCTGGGTTCAGTATCGGGACCGATTGCCCCATGCACATTGCCTCCGCGTTCATCAAGTTGAGTGCACGATCCTTATATTTCATCCCGGTCGGGCTCAATGTGGCGATGAGCACAGCGGACTGGATTTACGATTCCTTAGAAATGGAGTCGGGGAACGCCGAAGAAAACAAACAAATGGTTGCTGAAATGCAGGCGAAGTTTAGAGAAATAGACGATATCCTCACCCAGTTTCGTTTGCTGAGCCAATCCATTTTTAATGTGGGCTCCAGTATTGAGGACCTCAAGCAAGAGGTGCGACAGCGCGCGCGGTTGTACCAAACCGAAGTCAACTTCGTTGTGGACCACTTGGTGGGGCGTGAAACGGGCAGCATCCTTTATGGTCGAAAAATGGCCATGGAGGCAGATTCCAAGATTCGTGAGATTCGGTTGATCGCTTACAAAATGCTGCGCGCCTTCGTGCATCACTACAATGTCTCAGAGGGGCAGGCCACGGTGCTGCAAAATCAGCTCATGGCCAGCATCACCCTCGATGAGATTAAAGACTTTGTGGATACGCTGGCGGATGAAGCACTGGCCGATTGCGGGCAAGAGTCCATCGATTGTGATACTTATTCGAATGTTGAGGTGCTTCGAGTCTCTTTGCGGGAGCTTCTTTTCCCCACCCTTCGAGACGTGATCGACAGCCGAACCGGTAAAGTCTTGACCGCGGGGCAACAGTTCCACAATGCCATTACTGGGCCCACCTATTTGCGGCGCCGCGTGGTGGGTGAGATGGCGGTCCAAAGAGTTGAGTTGCCTTTCTCATTGTTGTTGACCACACTGCGTAACTCGCCAACAGGACCGCGGTGGATGATCGATCCCATGTCTTGTAATCACCGTATGGTGGGGCAAAGCAATGCGTATACAGGCGGAAACCTGGCAGTGAACCTCATTGGTCAGAATTTGGATGACCAAGACAGCATTACCAATGGCAGATTCGTGCGGTATGAAATGATTCGGGGTTCTTCCGATTTTATACGTTCTTGTGAACCTGAAGTTACCTACGGCGAGCTTGGAACCATATCCGATGTACAATACACCATTCGCAATCACGTGATTGGTTACGCGCCACAGTCGCTTGAAGGTCAACAAGATGCGCCGCCTCTGTTCGTGACACAGAGCGCAGCCATGAAGGCTTGTATTAACGCCCAGGAATCCAATGGAGAAATAGACCCTGCATCCTCTTGCTGGCGTTATTTCGCCCGCGACCGCAGTCTGTCGGCATTGGATTGGAAGTTAATGATTCCCATTCGTATTCAAGAAGCGGCCACTGATAATCACTGGATTATGGGTGAGGGCATAAGCAATGCAGCCGATGAGCCAGTGATTGAAGATATCATTTTGTATTTCAGATACAGTAACCGTCCGGTTAACTATTAGGAGCCAAAGCATGAGTTGGATTAAGTGTTTTGGGCCAACCGCCCCCACGATTCAAAGCGCCAAGCGAAAGCTGGGGATTGCCCTGGGTGTGAGTTTGATGCTTTTTACTGCGTGTACGGACAACACCGATGAAGATCCCAAAGACATCATCAACGCCTTTCTCGACGGTGGCCTTGATGCGCTCGAACCGTCTTGCATCCCTCAAGAAGGGGATTGTCCCAACGTGTGCGTGGGCGGGACGGGTATCTTAGGCGAAACATGTGGAGGAACCCAGGATTGCATGTGTGGTTTGTTTTGCAGTGCTTCTATTTGTGTCCCTTATGAAGGCGAGTTTGAGGGTTGTACTTGCCTCGGAGAGGCGCCCATTTATGGTGAGGTGCGTCCCGATCCGGGTTGCGAAGATGCGGAGGACGGGACCGCTTGCGATGATGAGAACCCCTGTACGGTTTTCGATGCCTGTTCCGCGGGAAGTTGTGTGGGAACCGCTAAAGATTGCTCCGGTTTAGATGTGGAGTGTCAAACGGTGGGGGTTTGCGATACCAACACCGGTGAATGTGAAGCGACCGCGGTTGAGGAAGGGGCGATCTGTGACGATGGCGATTTTTGTACAGATGGTGACGTCTGTGCCGATGGGGCTTGTGTCCCAGGAGAGCCGGTACCGTCCTGCTCCTGCGCCGGCATTGCCAATGATACCGCTTGTAATGACCAGAATCCGTGTACGGTCAACGACAGCTGCCAAGACGAAATTTGTACGGGTGAAGCCAAAGACTGCAGCAGTTGGAATACCGCTTGTCGGGTGGGACAATGTAACACAGACAATGGTGCTTGTGAGCGCATTTCTGTGGCGGATGAGACGCCTTGTGAAGACGGGAATCTTTGTACCCTTGGCGATACCTGTTTGGGGGGCGAATGTGTCCACGAAGGCGTAAAAGATTGCGCGACAGAGTGTAAAACCGGTCTTTGTACGCCAGAGACAGGCACCTGTGACGGACCGGCGCAGCCCAATGGAACGAGCTGCGATGACTCAGACAATTGTACGGTCAACATTTGTAGCGAAGGGGCGTGTACGGTGACCCAAAACGCCTGTGAGTGCGTGGGGGAACCGGATGGGACGTTCTGCAGTGATGGTGACCGTTGTACTGAAAATGACGCCTGTCTCGGTGAAGTCTGCGTGGGCGAACCGATTATCTGTAGTGGATCTGAAGACGGATGCTTGCTCGGTTCTTGCGACCAGGCCAGTGGCAACTGCGTTTCGGTTCCAGCCCAATTTGGGACAGCTTGCAATGATGGAAACTTCTGTACGGTTGAAGATTACTGCTCTGCGGGTCACTGCATTGGCGCACCCAAAGACTGTTCGGTAGACGGAAACGCTTGCCAGGCTGGAACTTGTAATCCAGCCAATGGAAATTGCGATGTGGTGTCGATGCCCAACGGCTTGGCCTGCGAATCAAGTGACCCCTGTACCTCTGCTGCCACTTGCCAAGAGGGCGCGTGTACCGATCTCGAAACGGCCACTCGATGCGGTGTTTGTGAGGGAATTGCTTTGGGAGATGCTTGCGATGATGGAAACGCATGTACGGAAAACGATGTGTGTGTGCTCGGGGCGGGCGGTGCCAAGATTTGTATGGGATACGAAAAGAACTGTACGCAAGACAGCAGTGCCTGCGACTTGGGAGCCTGCGACCCAGTGGATGGCACCTGTAAGGTTTATGGCGTACCGCTGGGAGGCAGTTGTTTTGATGATAATGCCTGCACTGAAAACGATATTTGCACCGCTTCTGGCTGTGAGGGGACACCCTACTTTGTGTGCGGTGCCCAACCTGATCAATGCGAAATTTTCGAAGACATCAGCACGTCTGGCACGGCGATGGTGATCGACGATATTGGAACAGGAACGGTGATTCGCGCCCGTATCGATGAGCCCGGGGAGGCCGACTGGTTCGCCATGGACCTGCATGCTGGAGATACCATCGCCGTTTCAACCCACGGCAACTGTGGCACCGAAATTGACACTTTTGTTCAGTTTTTAAATGGGGCAGTGCTTGATGCTGAAGGTGATGAGTCCCGTGCCATGATCGCCTATAACGATAACGATGGGGAGAGTATTTGGTCTCGCATCGATGATATTGTCATCCCTGAGAATGGAAAATATTACATCCAGGTACAGACCCACGGTGGGAGTTTAGATCGTTCCTATATTTTGGCCATCGATCGTGATGGCCCGCTCTTCTGTGCTGAACAAACAGATTGCCCCTGTGATGTGTTCTCTTGCGAAACCGTTGAGGCCATGGGCGTTTGCACACCTATTCATCCCACCGAGGTAGAACCCAATGACAGTATGAATACCCTCAATCATCTAAGTGTTGGAGATACCCGTTGGGCGCGCATTACCAACGCCACCGATGAGGACCAGTACAGCGTCAACCTTACCTTGGGGGTTCCGGTCACCATCGAAACCCTGCCTGTTTGCGACGATTCGACCAATACGATGATCAAAGTGAGGGACCCCTCGGGCGTTTTGGTTGCAGTGGCAGAGGGAGAAGGCCCCGCCCGACTCTTACACTTTGAACCAGAACGGAACGGGCGCTACGAAATTCAGGTCAATGGGCAAAATGGCGTCACCGGGCCTTACTTGCTCTACGTGGGGGCGACCGATTGTACTGAAAATGAAAGCTGCCAAAGCGTGTGTGAAAATCTTTCTTGTGAAGACGGGTACTGTGCACCCGCTAATGCAGAGACGGAAAGCAACGATTCCTTGGCCACGGCCGGGATGCTTTTGCGAAACGACCAACAATACGGAGGCTTCAATGCCACCAATGATCGCGATTTTTACTTCGCATGGTTAACCCCCGGGACTTACGATTTTGAAACATTGCCTTTTTGTGGACAGGGTTCAGATACCATTTTAGCGGCCTACAGAGTTCGTCCGGATGGGAATTTGAACATGCTGGGCTCCAATGACAACGGTGGCATTGGGTTGCATTCTGTCATTTCTGACCTGGAAGTGACGGGTTTGACACCGGCAATTATTGAAGTGTCTGCGTTTGGTTCATCGGTGGGTGAATACGTTCTTACGGCCAATAGCGAGGCTGAGGGCGCACCCACATTGGCCATCAGCGAAGTATTAGCGGGCAATGATGATCTGAGCTTCCTAGCCCATGCCCTCAATGAGACTGGGCTGGCTGAAACCTTGGCTGCCAGCGGCGTGTACACGCTGTTTGCGCCAAACGATGCCGCCTTTGGTGCTTTGGCGAGTACTCGAGGCTTAGGCGAGGTGAATGACCTATTGCTCGAAGATGACATTGTGCGGATCCTCCGACACCACATCGTGGTGGGCGCGTTTCATTTGCCCTTGTTGACCAGTTATTATGAAACGGAAACCTTGGTGGGTGAAAAACCACTTTTGCGGCCGGTGGGCGAGGCATGGCAATGGGCTGATCAGTCCCTTGCTGGCGATGGAGATTTGGCGCTGAACGGGGTGGTAAATTATTTGGCCACAGTAGTTGTTCCACCCCCAGACCCCATGGCCAGTTGCGATACCGCAAACCTAGATTGTCACGATAACAGTACTTGCAACGATGAAACAGGCCAAGCCCTTTGTGTTTGTGACGCTGGGTACACGGGTACTTATTGCGAGCCCGTGGTGTGTGAGGCGGACCATTTCGTAGCTGCCCACCTGTGCACCCCATGCGCGCCCGGAACCACCAGACTCGCAGGTGATTTGGCCTATGCTGAAGACACCCAGTGCCTGCCCATTCTTTGCGCGGAAAATGAAAACGTGGTCAATCACAATTGTGAACCCTGTAATCCTGCCACCCCCAATGAACCGGGTGACGATGCTTCGGGTGTCGATACCTTGTGCGACACCCCCATTTGTGCAGAGGACGAGTACGTGTTGAACCACTTGTGCGTGGCTTGCCCTGCGGGCACCACAAACGCGCCGGGTGATGTGATTTCTGGCGACGACACCCAATGTGATATCACGTATTGTGCGGCCAACGAATATGTCATTCAGCACCAATGCGTTCCGTGTGAAAAACATTTTGTGAATGACGCTGGAGATGATTCGGCGGAAACCGGTTATTCGCGAACGGGTACGGTGGGTGAGATGCTGTACGATGCCACCACCGTAGAGGTGGCCCCTAATGGCAGCGTGTGGGCTTTCAACTATTACGACAATAATTTTTGGACCATTGGCAGTGATGGCACAACCTCCCAAATTTTTACTTATTTCAACTACCCGGACAGTTTGGCGTTCAGCGCTGATGGGTTGACCGTGTACATTGCGGATTCTGGTTCCAATCGATTGTTCAAAATGAACACTGATGGAACGAACCTCATCGAGTTTGGCTTCGATTTTGGCTGGATTTCTGACATCGAAATTAGTGAAGAGGGAACGGTCTATATCGTTGACAGTGGCGCAGAACTGATTCGGAAAATTGATGCGGGCAGTTCCACCCTCACTACTTTCGGGGCAGATTTACTGGCGTCACCCTCCGAAATGGCCCTGGGGCCAGCGGGAGAAATCTACGTGGTAGACCAACAATCCGGTTTGGTGCACATCAGTGATGACCAAAGTGAACTCGAGGTGATCGACGCGAACTATCGTGGGTATCAGCTTGAAATCGATGCCGCTGGGGCGGTTTACATGGTTTCCTACGAAGAAGATGTGCGAATTACCCGTCGAAACGCAGATGGAACCATCGACGAAGTGCTTTCCGGTACCTATTTTGAAGATATGGCGGTGACCGCTGACGGGCAGGTTTATGTGACTGGATACGATATTCCGGGGATTGAGCGCCACACGTACGGCCCCATTAACACCAGTTGCGAGCCCAAAACCCACTGTCTGGAAAACGAATACGTCATCAATGGTTTTTGTGAGGGGTGTCCCGCGGGCGCTGTGAACGTGGCCGGTGATGAAATTGCAAGCGGGGATACCGAATGCGAGATCAACGCTTGCGGGTTAAACCAATACGCATCAGACCACGGCTGCTTAGACTGTGTGATCGGTAGTACCAATCCGCCAGGTGACGATTCATCGGCCGTCGTTTACATGCCTTCGGTTCACCTAGAATCCGGTCTACAATATTTCACCGGCCTTGCAGTGTCCGATGATGGTACGGTGGTGGTGACAGAGGGCTCTGGTGGCGGGGTGACCCGGTTGAGCGCTTCTGGAGAAGCATCCGCACTAGAAGCGAATCTGGTAGAGGCGCACGGTGTCGTCATGGATGTGGCCGGAAACGTTTATGTGGCGGATCCCACTGAGGGGAGGGTGAAAAAGATCGATGGTGATGGTGTGGTGACCGAGAGTCCCATTGCGTTCGAACGTCCCGAAGATCTGGCCTTGGGTCCGGATGGCGACCTTTTCGTCGTGGATAGCACTCAGGCAATGGTTTATAAAATCAGTCCCGACAACTTTGGGGCAGCACTTAACGACGCAGGTGACGCCCAATACGATTACATCACGGTGGGTTATAACTACGATTATCCAATTAGTGTTGCAGTGACCGATAATGGCGTGGTGTATGTCGGTGACTCGGGCTCAGGCAAAATCGTGAAATGCCTTCCTGACGCTTATGGATATTATGACGGCAACATCGTGACCGTGGCCGAAGAACTTTATGACCCCCGACATATCGCTGTAGATAAACATGGGAGCGTGTTTGTGGGTGATTACAGTACGGTCTCCAAGATTTCAGCTGCCGGCACCACCGAAGTATTGGTGAATGACGAGTACAGTTCTGTTCAAGGATTGGCCATGACCAGCAATGGCGATGTCTACTACGGGAGTATGGTGTACGCCGGATGGGATGCCGGTAACTCGATGTCCGTGATGAAACTGACCGTCTCCTCTGCGGATACGGCCTGTACGGACACGCTCTGTTTTGAGAACTTTAGAGTGAATAACCACATTTGTGATCTGTGCGAACCAGGTACGCAAAATGAGGCTGGCGACAATGCAACAGGTGACGACACCGAATGCGAACCGATTCTGTGTGGGGCAGACGAGCGGGTACAGGACCATGCGTGTATCGCCTGCGAAACGGGCTCCGACAATGTGGCAGGAGATGACGCGTCTGGAGCAAACACCTTTTGCGACCCCATTCTTTGCCTGGAGAACGAAAAAGTGTCGGGGAACTATTGCACGCCGTGTCCCTTGGGGAAGGTCAATGTGGCAGGCGATAACGCCAGTTTGGTGGATACCGAATGTGATACGATCTTGTGCGCAGAAAATGAGCATGTGGTGCATCACACTTGTGTGCCTTGTTCGGTTGGAACGCAACGGGCCTCCATTGACAATGCTTCTGGCGTAGACACGTCCTGTGAACCCACTTTTTGCGAAGAGGGAGAGTACGCTCTGGACCGGGCGTGCGTCCCTTGTGAAGTAGGCACTGAGAGTTACGGGGGCGCCGACCTCTCGATGACGAATTACACATACAGCACCTATTTTAACGGTGGTTTGAGTGCAGCAAACGGGTTGGCCATGGACAGCACGGGGGCGGTGTACGTGTCTGATTCTGTCGCGCAAACGGTCAGAAAAATCGCGGCGGATGGTTTGTCCGCTGAGGTGGTGATTTCCGGGTTCGCCGGTGTGGCTGGAATCGCAATCGGACCGCAGGACGCTTTGTATGTGGCTGACTCTGGTTCGGGGCGCATCCACAAAATCGACACGGTGGGTGAAACCATGGTGAGCCAACTCATGTTTGTGGAACCCGTGGACGTGGATGTGGGCGCCGATGGCATCGTTTACGTTGCAGACAAAGGCGCATCGGGAATCATCTGGTTTGATGCTGATGGGTTTCAAACGCCTGCCGCCAACGCGCAACACGATGCTGGTTCCGGGCAAGGGCTTGGTGATGGGGGTTGGGCCGGAGATGAGGCGGGCATGCACCATGACGCTGATGGAGGCATGTACCATGGTGACATGTTCATGGAGAATGGTGACGTTTTCTCCTCTGGATATATCGGTGCAACGATGGACCCTGTTGCGGTTAGCGTGACGCCACAAAACGTCCTTTATGTCTCCAGCGGCAGTGCAAATGACACAACTCGATTTTTAAGAGATGCCTATGGGTACTGGAATGAGGATACGGAATTCTCCAGGAGCGGATACGACGTCCCAGCGAAATTGGATACCGACGCGGCGGGTAACCTCTACCTTGCAGAGGGATTTACGACCAGCACCAGTGATTCGCAGACTGTGACATCGAGCAATGTGATCGAGGCCTGTCAATGGTGTGGTCAAGAATACATGGCGGTTACCCTAGAAACAGGTTACCTCGACAGCGTAGACTGGATGGTCTCTATTCGTGATCACGGCTGGGGCGGGTGCGGCACCTACTCTTACGTGGCGCTTTACCACGAGAGACTGTCGGACGGCGTTCAAACCCACCTGGGAACGGCAAGGCCGCCTTGCGATGGGTCCGATAGAACTCAGTACACCAATGAAAGCCGAAGTTGGGCGGAAGGGCCCTTAAGTATTGAAAGCGGTGACCGGCTTATCCTCGTAGCAATCTCAGGGTTCTCTGGTTGGGAAATATGGGTAAACTACGGCGAGATCACTTATCAAACTTCCACACAACAAGTCAGCACGACCGTCAGTAAGGTGTCGCATGCCGGATACACCGATTTCGTAGGAGCCGGGGATACATTGATGGGCGATGTGTTGGTGGGGCCATCTGGAAATGTTTATGCCTCTGTGCCCAGTGCCTCGGAGGTCCAGGTGTGGACGGCCGAACCCATCGACACTTCTTGTACTGCGATTATTTGTCAGGTCGATGAATACGTTGTGGATAATGCTTGTACGCCTTGCCCGCCAGGGACCACCAACGCGGAAGGGGGCCATGAGGCCACGGGCGAAAACACCAGCTGCACCGCCACGCTTTGCGATGAGGGCTACCACGTGGTGGAAAACCGATGTGAGGTTTGTCCCATGGGGTCCACCAACGATGCCGGCGATAACGCATCGGGCGCTAATACGGATTGTGACCCTTGGATTTGTGAAGAGGATGAGTACGTTTCGGGGGCGGTCTGTGTGCCGTGTGAAGCTGGCTCGATCAATGAGGCCGGCGACCCCGCCAGTGGCGGTGACACCACCTGCGACATCACGTTATGCCAAGAAGGCGAGTATTTGCTCGATAATAAGTGTGTCACTTGTCCACCGGGGACCACCAATAACCAACTCGAGGACGCCACTGGTGAAGATACATTTTGTAACGCTGGCTATTGTGAAATGAACGAACGTGCAGAAAATGGAAGCTGTGTACCTTGTGATGAAGGGACCACCAGTACGGGCGGGGTAGACCCGGCTGCCACAACTTTTTCTGCTACAGCCTTAGGAGAATTTGGTTTGAAAGAGCCCACGGGGTTGGCTCTCGGATCGGATGGCAGCCTGTACGTGACAGACGCCTTTTTAAACGCGGTGAAAAAGATCGACCCACAACAAAATGTCACCGATATCGGTTCAGGTTTTTCCATGCCGCGAGGTATTGCGCTGGCCGCTGATGGCAGTGTGTATGTGGCTGATGCAGGCAATGCTTTGGTTAAAAAAGTGGCCCCCGATGGCACCATCACCACTGTGGGTGATGGGTTCACATCCCCAGAAGGGGTGGCGATAGGCCCAGATGGTAGCCTTTTCATTGCAGATTCCGGTGCATATACAGTTACTCACATTAAGCCCGATGGCACCTCGACACAAATCACTTACGACGAAGACGGCCCCTGTGGTCTTGCAGTTTCTCCTCAAGGCGATCTGTACGTGTCTTACATGAGTAAGCCCACCATTCAGAAGTTCGTGTTGAGCCCATGGGGCTACTATTCTTTTGAAGCCGATTTGGGATTTGAGTTGTCGACCGTGTTTGACCTTCAAGTTGATAAATATGGAAATGTTTTCGCTGCCGAACGTTGGAATTACGAGATTGTTAAAATATCTCAAGCGACCATGATGACCGATCGGGTGTATTTCAGCAGCAATGAACTGACCGGCTTGGCGCTTTCTGACGATGGAAGTATCCATGTAGCCACCAAAGCCTATGAGGAAATGACAAACGTGGGTGGCATTTCATTGCTGACACCGTCCTACCAAAACACCACCTGTGATGAACCCAGTACCTTAACGTTTTCGGTGACGGGTAACGCGACGGTCACCTCCAGCCCTGCTGGTATTTCTTGCGGCCTGGAGGGCAGTGATTGCACCTACACTTTCTCGCCCGGTGAAACCGTGACACTCACCTATGCGGCCGGGCCTTTTGCCGCGGTATCAGAATGGACCGGCGACTGTGCCGGCTCCGGCGATTCATGTGTGGTGACCATGAGTGGCGACCGAAATGCGGGCGTGACCTTTTCTGAGCCGACCAGACCACATCCCACCATTATCGCCATGACTCACATTCCAGTGCTGCACATGATGGACAGTGATGGCAATGAGATTGGGCAGCACCGCGTGTCTGGTATCGATTTAAGCTATTGGTATGGCGCTGTCGCTGATGCAGCCAACAACACGGTGTACTTAGGTGGCGGAAATGGCATGAGAGGCATCACCAAAATTCAATTGCCTGCGGATTACAACACCAATGGTGAAAACAATATTTCTGCTGAGCAAATCCTCGATCATCAGGTCCAATTGCCTGGCTCTGAGTCCAATACCACGTCTCATGCGCTTGCTTTAGACCCCGACGCCGGGGAGCTTTACTGGTTCATCAACTATTCCAGTACCTACGGGGGCTACATCCAGCGGTGCCCTGTTGCTGACTGCAGCCATGGCAATGTGGAGATTGTTGCTGATTTGAATGTCACGAGTGGCTTCGGGTCGCAAGGCATGGGCTTTTACAACGGACAGTTGTTTTTCAGCACCTACAATATTCAGCCGACCACCTATAGTTCAGGTCTTAATGTGGTTTCTGTCGGGGATGGAACGACTTTTCCCGCAACACCAACGAAACTGTATCACTTCTCCGACAATGAACCCGAGCAGGTGGCAGTGGGGAGCAGCCGCGTGTATGTGGTTGCCACGGGTTACGAACAAGTGACGCAAGTGGTGAGCATGGACCACGATGGCAGCAATCCGGTCACCATTTATGAAAAGCAGCACGCAGATGCCACGGATGGTTCCATAGATGATTTGACCAGTATTCGTTATATCGCCCTTGATGAACCCAATGGCCATTTGTACGTCAGTGCCGTGAATTATGCGTGGCCGAGTGGGGAGCAGAACCGCCTGTATCGAATGAACACCGATGGTACCGGATTAACTCATATTTGGAGTACCATGTGGACCTTTTCCGGGGTGCTGATTATTCCTTAGCGGGATTGGGTTCGGTTGGTTCTTGCAGATTGGTCCAACGACGCAGTGCCACCATCAACGACGACTCCTCTTGCGCTGACGCTGCTTTGCCGGGTAATAAATACTCAGACCGGGGTTTGCGATCGAACCAGAAAAGTCCCGGCGTGGCCTGGGCCTTGTCACAAATGGCCAACCACAGGATGGTGTCTGCCCCTTCTTGGGCATTGCGCAGGATTTTTTTGGTGATTTTCCAAAAGCCGGGAATGGACGTTTGGACGCCAGGCGTGTCTGCCCAACCCGGGTGCATGGCGTGGCTCATGATGCCTTGGGCGGCCAACTCTTTTGCCCATAAACGGTTCAACACCACCATGCCTCTTTTGGCTCTTGCGTAAGCCAGCACCCCGTCAAAAGGCGGGGGTGGATTCTGGAGTTCGGCCGTGTTGAGTTTTTGTGTGTACATGCCTCCCGAAGAAACCCAAATGACTCGGGCGCGGTTGCCTTCTTTGAGTCGTGGCAACAAAAGATGGGTCATCAGAAAGGGGCCCACCAAATGTGTGGCCAGGGTGCTCTCGATGCCATCTTCTGTTTTTTGCAGGGTCGCAGGTAATATGCCCGCATTGTGAATCAGTACATCGATGTGTTTTTCTTCAAACTGTTCACAGAAAGTGCGAACACTATATTGTGAGGCCAGATCCACCAAGGCTAAGTGCACATCATTGTGGCCTGTTTCTTTTTTTAGTTTTGCCAGTGCTTGTTCGCCTCTTTGGGGGTTGCGACACAACAGCCAAACCTTAGCCCCCCGCTCCGCCAGGCCTAGGGCGGTGGCGTAGCCCAGTCCTGAATTGGCCCCTGTGACCAAGCAAACGCGGTCCTTCATATCCGTCTTTAAATCTTGCGGGTCGAAAAAGACGCGATGCCGCACAAATCCATTGCGATCGAAAGAAAAGACAATACTGGGGTCTAACAGAAGGTTTGCTGCGCCGGCGAAAAGTCGCTTCATTTTCCGTCTCCGTTTGGCTGGTTTGCCATCCTTATCGCGAGGCCCAAAAATTGTCTAAGATCGGGCCCCGTGGGCCGTTTTTCCTCTTTATCTGATTCCAGCCGGCACATCAGGCGCTCAGCAATTGAAAAAAGTACTACACACCCTGGGTGGGTAGATGTTAAGAACTTCTATGTTCTCGCGCATCCTATTCACTGCGTTTCTATGCACCATATTGTCGGCTTGCCCAGCCCCTCCAGAGGAGAGCGGCGACACGCCTGAAACCGATTCTTCATCTAGCCACGGTGGTGAAGGGCAGCCCTGTGGTCCCATTGGGGAATGTGATGGGGATTTGGTCTGTTTTCAAAATGTTTGCGTGCAAGTGGATGAAGCCACCGATGGTTCCGGGGACGGCAGCAGCAGTCCCGATGCGGGAACCGAAGGCACCACTGACGGGCAAGGCAGCATTGATGCCGGGGCCGTGTCCGAAGATGATGGCGGCACAGGGGCCATCGGATCTTTGGGTGACGCTGGTACAAACATTCCTAATACCGAAGATGATGGCGGCACTGGGGCCATCGGGTCTTCGGGTGACGCTGGTACGAACATTCCCAACACCGAAGCTGATGCCGGCGTATCTTGCGACACATGCCCAGAAGGCACCACGTTGGATGAGGCTTCATGCGGCTGCGAAGACATCAACGAATGTCTGCAGAGTAACGGCGGGTGCGACATCAATGCTGGTTGCACCAATGCCGATGTTTCAGGCGATGCGCCCACTTGCGTGTGCAAAGCGGGTTATTTTGGTGATGGGCTGTTGTGCACCGAATGGGCGGATTGTACCAGTGATGAGTTCGAGTCTTTGGCTCCTACAGCAACCACCGATCGCGTGTGCAGTGCGCTGTCTGTTTGTGACAGCCACGCAACTGAATCCCAAGCACCCACCGCCACCAGTGATCGCCTTTGCGCGTGTAACACAGGCTACGAGGGAGATGGCGTGGCCTGTGCGGATACGGACGAATGTGCCACGAACAATGGCGGGTGTGCCCAAAGCTGTATCGATTCCGCTGATGACCCTGATGACAGCATCACCTTGTTCTTCGCCTGCGCGTGTGACCCCGGGTACGAACTGGACGCCAACGGGGTGGACTGCAATGCGGTGGTGGATGCCGGGCAAAGCGAAACCGATGCGGGCGCTGTCACTGAAGATGCCGGTGGCGCAATGGAGCACGATGCTGGACAAAACCCGCCTGTCCCCGATGCCGGCTCATTGGGTGCCCAACCCGATGCGGGGATGAGTGCCGCTGTGATGGACGCCGGAACGAGCCATGCTGGTACCGATGCCGGGCAAACGGCCCAGGACATGGATGCCGGCAGTACCCTCGACTTACTCGATGCTGCCGTTGCCTTTGCCGATGCTGGCCAAGCCATTGGCCCGGTGGCAGGGGCGAACGCCAAGAGCGATTTCAACTTAGTAGATACCAATCCTTATTCGCCCACCAACGGCCAGTCATTTTCACCCAGGCAATACCTCGGGAGGGTCTCGGCGTGGTATTTTGGGAGCGGTGGTTGAGGCTACTGCTCCGGTCAGTTTGACCGGCTCAACGATTTAGCTGCAGATTTACAAAGCGACGCAACGGTGCCTGCGGACGCCGTGGTGATACTGGGGATTAACACTTCTGGGAGTACCGGGGCCATTCACAGTGGGGCCACCTTGCCCTGGCTAAACGATCCAGGAAATGTCCAGGGCGATTGGGGAGCGGCTTACCGGGATGTGGTGATTTTAGATGAACACAATGAGTTCGTGGGGGCCTTTAACTGTACCACCAACAATCTCAATACGACTTCTAACTACCAGTCGCTGCGCAGCATGATTGTAGACGCCATCAACGACTGAGGGTTCTACTCGTTCGGAAATACCACCACCGCCGTATCGTAGTTTTGCCCATATAACGCTTGGTCCGCTTCGGGCGGCGCAAAGTTTTCTTCTCGTTTCACCAATGAAAAAACCAAGGCTTGTTCGTGGAGCGGTTGTACGATGAAGCTGATGGTCAACAGTCGACCTGCGTCGATGGTGTTGGTGTTGCCTGCCGAAAAGGCGAGGAACCGAAGCGTGTTCGCACCACCATCCAACCAGAGGTTGCCCGTTTGGGGGTCTGCCGAGAGATTTTTATTGGCTTGGGTGAGCGCGTCTCCTTCGGTGACCGATAAAGGCTGCGTCGTGGTATCGATGTTGAGGTACAAATCGATGAGTCGCGGGAGTGGTTCTAAGGACGTGGGCGCATAATCAATGGCCAAGGTCACGTTGGTGATTTGCCCGTTCACCCGCGTGGCTTGCGTGAGGGTGAGTTGTAAAGAGCAGGTGTCACAATTTAACTCGTTTTGGGATGACCAACAACTGCCATTGCCGCACAGCTCGCCGTTTGTACAAGTGCCGCACGCCTCGCCACAGACTTGACCACACACCCATTCTCGTTCGGTACAAGTGGCGGTACAATCTTCAGTGTCATTCAAACCCGAATCCACCAGTGGGATGAGCGCTGTACCCGCATCGGTCGCCACCAAGGGAGGGCCCGCATCGATGTTGGGTAGGGAAGCAGAGACGCCAGCGTCAACAGATGCGTGGGACGCATGTCCGGCATCGCTCTTGGAGGGGGGCGGATCGGGGTTTGGTTGCGGGGCGGTGCAGGTGCCATTTTCACATTTCAAGCCAGTGGCACATGCATTGTGGCTTTCACAGGCCTCGCCTTCACCTAGCCCTTCGGGCGTTGAAGGACAGGCCACCCAGAGCAAAACAGAAAATACCACAAAAAATCTCAACCTACGTCCTTTGTTTCATGTTTAAAGATTAGACCAAATCAGGCTGGGCCTCAATCTTCGGTTGAGAATATCCCGCCAGTCAAACACGGCATCATTGTCGCTTTTTACCCATTCCGGTAGACTTAGCCTGCCACGAAGGTGAGCATTTAATGAGTAAACCCAGTGAATAACAGGTCTGCGCGTATTTTAGTGACCAGCTAACGCTTTGAGGAACAACTAATGAACCGGATGGTGTTTGGGACATCGGTGGGTGTGATCGTCTTGCTGCTCTTGTGCAGTTTTGTGGCCACCGATCAGGTAGGGGCCGTCTTTACCGCAATTCAAAACACAATCATCGAAACCTTCGGCTGGTTTTATGTCACTGCCATGACTGGCTTTTTATTGTTTGCCTTTTGGTTGATGGGGAGCCGTTACGGCGCCATTCGTTTGGGCCCCGATGACGCAGCGCCTGAGTTCTCTCGACTCACTTGGTTTGCCATGCTCTTCAGCGCCGGCATGGGTATTGGTTTGTTGTTTTACAGTGTGGCCGAACCCATCATGCATTATACTGCACCGCCCGTGGGTGACGCCAAGACGGCAGCGGCCGCGCAACAAGCCATGGGCATAACGTTTTTTCACTGGGGCCTGCACCCTTGGGCGTTGTACGCGGTGGTTGGATTGTCATTGGCGTATTTTAGCTTCAGGCGGGGTTTGCCGCTCTCCATTCGCTCGGCGTTTCAACCTCTCTTGGGTGATCGCATTCAGGGTGGGTTGGGTGATGCCATCGATATTCTTGCGGTGGTGAGCACGCTTTTCGGGGTGGCCACTTCGTTGGGGCTCGGGGCCATGCAGGTCAATGCAGGCATTGAGCATCTTTTTGGGGTCACGGTTTCCATCGGTACGCAAATGGTGATCATCACGGTGATCACGCTGATGGCCACGGCTTCAGTGGTCACCGGTCTCAAAGCTGGGGTGCGGCGGCTGAGCGAAATCAATATGACCTTAGCGGGGTTGTTATTGCTTTTCGTATTTGTGGTGGGACCCACGGCGGCCCTCTGTGGCGGGTTGGTGGAGAATGTCTTCGCCTATGTCAAACAGCTCCCCCAAGCTTCTTTTTGGACCTCGGCCTCCAACGCCCCTCAACAAAAAGCGTGGCTGGGGTCTTGGACGGTTTTTTACTGGGCGTGGTGGATCGCCTGGGCCCCTTTTGTGGGGATGTTTATCGCAAGGGTCTCTAAAGGGAGAACCATTCGTGAGTTTCTCGTGGCCGTTTTGTTGGCACCCACCTTCACCGGCTTTGTTTGGCTCACTGTTTTTGGCAACACCGCGTTACACCTCGAACAAAATGGGACCGGTGGTATTGCTGACACCGTGTCTCAAAACCTACCGGCGGCGCTTTACGTGTTGTTAGACCAATACCCCCTCGCGGGCGTCACGGGGTTGGTGTGTACGGTGTGTGTGATTCTCTTTTTTGTGACCTCTTCCGACTCAGCTTCACTCGTTATCGACACCATTGCCTCGGGCGGCCAAGAAGAACCACCGATGCGGCAGCGGGTCTTTTGGGCGATTTTTGAAGGGGGGGTAGCGGCATCGCTCTTATTTGTGGGCGGTCTTAAGGCGCTACAGGCGGCATCATTGGCCACTGCTTTGCCATTTTGCGTGTTGATCATACTCATGTGTGTGGCTTTGGTTCGGGGGCTGAGGGCCGACACGAGGGTGAAAAACAACGAAGCATGAGCCAACTGCGAGACACTTGATAAAAAAGGGGTAAATCATTTAAGCTCTTTCGACCTGATAGGGTATCTGCTCATGAAGGGGACCTTGTGAAACAAAAAGACAAAACACCGTCACCACCGCCATTGACGCCACCTCTGCAAAAAAGGGGGGCCCACTTGGCTTCTTGGCAAACCGTGCTCTTGGGCAGCTTGGCAGCAACCAGCCTCAGTGCTTGTTTTCCAGACCCCGTACCGCCCCAGTGTTGTGGGCCACAACCGGGTCCCGATTATTGGGGGCCGTTGCCTGAAACCGATGCTGGGCAATCATCCAGTGAAACGGGCTTGGACGGTGGTAACATCGATTTTACACCTCAGCCGCCACAGCCTGAGCAGTCACCAGATGCAGGTGTTTCGGGCCAACAGACCAGTGAATCAGACACAGATGCTGGTGGTGATGATGGGGGAGTTTCAACGCCGGTTCCTGATGTTTCGGTGGACGCGGGAAGCGCCGATGACAGTAATCCGCCGCCTCAGCCGCCGCCGCAGGCCCCCCCTGAAACCTGATTGCAGTGGGCAATAATGGCAAAAAAAAGTTCCAACACTGAAACGGGGCAGGCCCCATCCACCGAATCACCTTCTTCAGAGGTTGAGTTATCGCCTGCCTGGGAAGCGTGGGTGGTAGACAACCTGCTCGATGCGGTGCCTCTTGAAACATTAGCAGCCACCTTACAAGAGCAGGGTGTTCCCCAAGAGGTGGCTCAAAATGAAATCATGCGCATCCGTAATTCCGCAGCTTTTCAACGGGCCATGGCCTTTAAAAAAAGCAGTGCGCAATTCCAACAGATCACTCAACTTCACCGTGAACTCCGGCACAACAATCGCAGCGAGGTTGGCATCCCCCGTGAAAAACCCATGGGCGGCGAAGTGTTCTTTCAAAATTACTACACACAAAACCAACCGGTGGTCTTAGAGGGGTTGGCCAAAGATTGGCCTGCCTTGAGCCGATGGACGCCAGACTATTTGACCCAGCTGTTGGGTGACGAAGAGGTTGAGGTAACCGCTGATCGCGAATCAGACCCTGATTACGATGCCAACTTCAAAGGTCACAGCGTCACCATGACCATGACAGATTTTCTTCAACGGGTTCAGGCTGTGGGTACCAGCAATGACATCTACATGACGGCCAACAACCGCATGATGGAGCGGCCAGCGTTTCAAAGGCTCATCGAAGATGTTTGCCCACCCCTTGAATATGTTCGGGATGGCCACTTCGCCGGGGGCACCTCTTTATGGATTGGGCCCCAAGGCACGCAAACACCACTGCATCACGACAACACCAATATTATTTTCTGTCAGTTGGTGGGGCGCAAAGAATTTCACTTGGCGTCACCTTTAGAAACCCACATGTTGAAATGGGCCACCCGCACTTTTTATAATGAAGCCAGTTTCAATCCGATGGACCTCGACCGGTTTCCCGAATTGGCGCAAGTTCAAATCGAGACCCTCATCCTCGAGCCCGGTGATGCACTCTTCATCCCGGTGGGCTGGTGGCACCAAGTGCAGTCCTTGGATTTCAGCATTTCGTTGTCGTTCATCAATCTGCTCAGACCCAACCGGTTTGATGGGTATCATCCGGGAAAGTAATCCCCAGAGGCTACGCCAGCGCGCTGACTCGTCCCCCTTGGATACCCTTTGGGCGGCGAGGGTTTCTCATTGGATTATACCGGAAAAAACGTAATCCCCACGCACATCAGAGCAAAGCCCACCACCATCACCACGGCGGTATAGCCCATGATGTGTCGGGCCTCTAAACCGGAGAGGGCTAACGCTGGTAAAGCCCACATGGGTTGAATCATGTTGGTCACTTGGTCGCCCATCACTTCGATCATCACCGCTTGCGCCGGCGAGTAATTAAAACTCTGTGAGGTTTGCACCAAAATCTCTCCAGTCACCAACCATTGCCCACCGGCCGAAGGCACAAAGAGATTGCACAGGGCAGAAAAGAAAGCGCCAATGAGGGGCCAGGTGACTTCCGATGAAATGGCCACAAAAGCTTCGGCCACCACCATGCCTAAGCCGGTGCCTTTAATGATGCCGATGAGTCCGGCGTAAAAAGGAAACTGAAACACGATGCTCCACACCCCAGCAGAGGCTTGGCTGAGTTCATCGAGCATGTGGCGCGGGGTGCGGTATAAGATCAACGCCGCGCACAAGAAAATCAAATTCATGGAGTTGATGCTGATGCCTTTGCCATCGATGAAATAATAGGTCACCAAAAAACTCACGGGCAAAATAGCACCTATTTTTAATACCCAAGGGCTGCGCTCGAGTTTTTCGGAGAAGGTGGCAGCGGGTTGCTCATCACCGCCCGAAGATGATGTTTCTTTTAAAACATTGTCCGGGGCCACCACGATGTCTTGGGATGGATGCATGGCGGCCAAGCAAGCTGGGCACACAATCCATAAAAGCGCCAACACCGTTAAGCTCATGGGGGTGCCCACCGTTTCAGAAAAAGCCACGATGCCAATCACGCTTTCAAGATCATGACCGGGTGAAGAGACGATCAAAGGTGCCGATGAGGTCAGCCCCAAACCGAAGGTCATCATGCCGATGTAGCCCGAGGCAATGGCCAGTGGGTAATGCAGCTTAAAGCCTTTGTGATGGGCACCGCGCGCCACTTCTTGTGCAAAGATGGCACCGCCAATAATGCACAAGGCCCACGAGACAAGACTCAAACCAATGGAGACCGCGCCAATTAAAGCAATGGCCATTTTGGCAGAGTTGGGGGTGTGCGCCAAAGCTGCCAAGCCTTTTTTAAGTAAAGGCGTGCGCGCAATGGCCGTGCACAAAATCAGATTGAGACTGAACTGCGCGATGAGAACGAGGATGCCTTTATTCCAAAGACCCACATGCCAAGCCTCTGCGCTTTTCCACAAACCGGCATCGGTAAAAATGCAGGCACTGAAATAGGCCACGCCGGTGAGTAAAATGGCGTAAATCCACGGGTCGGGCACATACCGTTCGGCGAACAAGCCGGAGATGCGACCGATTTTTTCTAAAGGCGTTTCTTTGCGATGAATGGCGTCAGACATGAGCCCTACATGGTGATGAGATTGTCAGCCACAGTGAATTCCGCATCGGTGCGTTCGCGCACGCCTTCTACGGTTTCGCCGGGCGCAATCTCTTTGAGCACCAGTTGGTGTTGGCCATCTTTTTCTTCAATATCGAACCAGCCCAAATCGGTGATCACGTGTTGCACGCAGTTTCGACCGGTGAGCGGGAGGTTACATTCTTTTAAGAGTTTGGCATCGCCGTTTTTGCTGTTGTGAGTCATGATCACAATGACGCGTTGTGCGCCGGCCACCAAATCCATGGCGCCGCCCATGCCTTTGACCATTTTGCCGGGAATCATCCAGTTGGCCAAATCGCCTTGTTGGCTCACCTGCATGGCGCCCAAAATCGCCAAGTTGATATGTCCGCCACGAATCATAGCGAAGGAATCAGCGCTGGAGAAAAAGGAAGAGCCGGGCAGGGTGGAAACGGTTTGCTTGCCGGCGTTGATAAGATCGGCGTCTACATCTTCGTCGTAAGGAAAAGGGCCAATGCCTAAAAGACCGTTTTCGGATTG
>MDTD01180598.1_pt1 | contig 47703 bp, 41 predicted proteins | sample 811221 | NCBI WGS metagenome assembly MDTD01 (sample SAMN05326646, study PRJNA326480) | marine metagenome | isolation source: seawater | place: Pacific Ocean: South West | collected 2011 | reverse complement strand
TGCCACCCGCAAGAGCGACCGGATGGCGCGCGCGGGCAGCCCTCACAAGCCGCTGATCGTGCTGGACCCCGGCCATGGCGGCATCGACACGGGGGCGGTCGGAAACGGCGGCACGCTGGAAAAGGCGATCGTTCTCGATTTCTCCAAGAGGCTGCGCGACCGGCTCAAGAAGAACGGCCGCTACGAAGTGCGCATGACCCGGGACACGGACGTGTTCATTCCGCTTCGCGAGCGGGTGAAGATCGCACGCGGCCTTCAGGCGGATCTTCTCGTCTCCATCCATGCCGATTCGGTGCGCATCGGCCGCGACCAGGTTCGCGGCGCGGGCATCTACACGCTGTCCGACAAGGCCAGTGACGCCATCGCCGCCGCCCTGGCCGAGCGCGAGAACCGCTCCGACGTTCTCGCCGGTATCGACCTGGCGGAAGAGCCCGATGACGTGTCCGACATCCTGATCGACCTGACACGGCAGGAGACGCGCAAGTTCTCCTTCCTGTTCGCGGAAACGCTCGAGGGCGAACTGCGCGGCGCGGCGCAACTGGTGAAGAATCCGCGCCGCTCGGCGGGCTTTCGCGTGCTGACCGCCCATGACGTTCCTTCGACCCTGATCGAGCTCGGTTATCTGTCCAACAAGCTGGACGAGAAGCTGATGACGACCGACGAGTGGCGCGAGCGCATGGGCGAGGCGATCGAGGCGGCGATCGACCGCTATTTCGACCGCCGGTTCGGCGACCGCGCGATGCATGTGACGCAGACGACGCAAACGGCGGCCGCGAAGGGGGCGGAGTGACGCCGACCGCCTCAGCATCGCCATATTGGTCGTAAAGGAAGACGGTCAAAGTGGACCGTTGCCGATGGCGCGGGACGGGGCGGGGCGAATCCTGTAGATGCGCTTGTCGCGCGGGGCGGTTCCGCCATTTGCGCGACGCTGCCGGTGAGCCGGCCCCTGGCCGGGCAAGCCGCCCCTCGGCGGGCTGCCGCGACGCTGGATACATCCGCGGACCTTTCCCGAAACGGGTACGGGTCCGACGACAAGGAATGAATGAGCCGCTTCCATGAAGGTCTTGATCAAACTCTTCGGCTACCTGTTCGGCATCGGCGCGGTGCTCGGGGTGCTCGTTGCCGCCGGCGTGTGGATCTATCTGCAGGAAGAGGTGAACGATCTTCCCGACTACACGACGCTGAAGAACTACGAGCCGCCGGTGATGACGCGCGTTCATGCGGGCGACGGCCAGCTCATGGCCGAATACGCCAAGGAGCGCCGCCTGTTCCTGCCGATCCAGGCGATCCCGGACATGCTCAAGCAGGCCTACATCTCGGCCGAGGACAAGAATTTCTACACCCACATCGGTGTCGATCCGGAAGGCATCGCCCGCGCCGTGTTCCTCTATGTGCGCGACTATGGCTCCGGCCGCCGCCCGCAGGGCGCCTCCACGATCACCCAACAGGTCGCCAAGAACTTCCTGCTCACCAACGAGGTGAGCTTCGAGCGCAAGATCAAGGAAGCGCTTCTGGCGCTGCGGATCGAGCAGACCTACACAAAGGACGAGATCCTCGAGCTCTACCTCAACGAGATCTACCTCGGCATGGGCGCCTATGGCGTGGCCGCGGCCTCGCTCGTCTATTTCGACAAGTCGGTGCATGAGCTCACCCTGGAGGAGGCCGCCTATCTCGCGGCCCTTCCCAAGGGTCCGAACAACTACCATCCCTTCCGCTATGGCGAGGCGGCCGTCGAGCGCCGCAACTGGGTCATCGACCGGATGGTCGAAAACGGCTACGTGACGCCGGAAGCCGGCGAGACCGCCAAGGCCAAGCCGCTGGTCGTGACGCCGCGCACGCGCGGGTCGCATCTCTTCGCCTCTGAGTATTTTGCCGAGGAAGTGCGCCGCAAGCTCGGCGAAATGTACGGCGAGAAGGGGCTCTACGAGGGTGGCCTGTCCGTGCGCTCGACGCTCGACCCGGTGATGCAGCGCAAGGCGCGCCGGGCGCTCATGGACGGTCTTCTGTCCTTCGACGAGCGTCGCGGCGGTGGCTGGCGCGGGCCGATCCAGACGGTGGATCTCGCCGGCGACTGGGGCGTTGCGATCGCCAAGATCGACGGGCTGGCCGACGTGCCCGAGTGGAAGGTCGGCGTGGTGCTGTCCGCCGGCGGGGACTCCGCCGAGGTGGGTCTGCAGCCGGAGCGGCGCGTCGACGGCGGCCTTTCCAGTGAGCGGCGCACCGTGCGCCTGTCCCTGTCCGACATGAAGTGGGCGCGGGTCTCGGGCCGTGCGCCGGGCTCGACCGGCGACGTGCTTTCGCCCGGCGACGTGGTCTACGTGGAGGCCAAGGACGGCAACTCGGACGGCGCCGACTATGTGCTGCGCCAGTTCCCGAAGGTGTCCGGCGCGCTGGTGGCCATGGACCCCTACACGGGCCGCGTGCTTGCGATGGTCGGCGGATTCTCCTTCGACCAGAGCCAGTTCAACCGTGCCACGCAGGCCTATCGCCAGCCGGGCTCGGCCTTCAAGTCGTTCATCTACGCGGCCGCGCTCGACAACGGCTACACGCCCTCGAGCGTGGTCATGGACGCCCCGCTGGAAATCAGTCAGGGGCCGGGACTGCCCATGTGGCGTCCGCAGAACTACGGCGGCAAGTTCTATGGTCCCTCGACGCTTCGGGTCGGCATCGAGCTTTCGCGTAACGTGATGACCGTGCGCCTTGCCCAGGACATGGGAATGCCGCTGGTGGCCGAATACGCCAAGCGCTTCGGCATCTACGACGACATGAAGCCGGTGCTCGCCATGTCTCTGGGCGCGGGTGAGACCACGGTCATGCGCATGGTCACCGCCTATGCGATGATCGCCAATGGCGGGCGCCAGGTGACGCCGACGCTGATCGACCGCATCCAGGACCGCTACGGCAAGACCGTCTACAAACACGAGAGCCGGCTGTGTGAGACCTGCGCCGTGGATCACTGGGAACACCAGCCGGAGCCGGAGCTGATCGACAACCGCGACCAGGTGCTCGACCCGATGACCGCCTACCAGATCACGTCCATGATGGAGGGCGTGGTCCAGCGCGGCACGGCGACCAAGGTGCGCGAGGTCGGTCGTCCGATCGCTGGCAAGACCGGCACCACCAACGACGAGAAGGATGCCTGGTTCGTCGGCTTCACGCCGGACCTGACCGTCGGCGTCTTCGTCGGCTACGACACGCCCAAGCCCATGGGCCGAGGCGCGACGGGCGGCCAGGTGGCGGCGCCGATCTTCATCGAGTTCATGAAGGCCGCTCTCGAGGACACGCCGCCGGTGGAGTTCCGCGTGCCCAAGGGCCTGCAGCTCATCCCGATCAACCGCAAGACGGGTCTGCGTGCCTCGGCCGGCGCGCCGGGCACGATCCTGGAAGGCTTCAAGCCTGGTACCGCGCCGCCGGACGAATATTCGATCATCGGCTTCCAGGACGAGATCGGCATTCCGCGCACGGTGTCGCCGGAGGCGGGACAGGCGGTGATGACGGGCACCGGCGGCCTCTACTGAGGCATCCGCGTGACGGGGTTTGCAAGGGGCGGCCGGGCGGTCGCCCCTTGTGTTTTTGAGAAGGGAAATACCTTGCCGCATGGGGGCTTGAAGGCTTTCGCGCGACGGTTTCTCCGGCCTGGAAAATGCTCTATGGTCCGCCCCCGAACGGTCGCCCGACGGGCGGCCCCGTGGCTGTCGCACGCCCGTGCGGCGCCTTGAACGCAAACGGTCACGGTGTGCCGTGGCCTCAACCCGCAAGGAGCAGCGATGCGCGCTGAAACCGAGGTTGTTGTCGACGAAATCAAGCAGGCCATAAGCCTGCTGAGGAGGCATCTTTGACTGGGATGCAGCGATTTCCCGACTTGATGAACTGAACGCGGCGTCCGAGGATCCGGGCTTCTGGGACGATCCCGCGCGGGCACAGAAGCTCATGCGCGAACGCCAGCAGCTCGAGGACGGCATCACCGGCGTGCGCAAGCTGGAGGCCGATCTTGCCGACAATCTCGAACTGATCGAGCTTGGCGAGATGGAGGGCGACAAGGATGTCGTCTCCGAGGCGGAGAGCGCGCTCAAGGCGCTGCGCGGCGACGTGCAGAAGCGCCAGATCGCCTCGCTGCTTTCCGGCGAGGCTGACGGCAACGACGCCTATCTCGAGATCAACGCCGGCGCCGGCGGCACGGAGTCCCAGGACTTCGCCAACATGCTCATGCGCATGTACACCCGCTGGGCCGAGCAGCGCGGCTACAAGGTCGAGGTGCTCGAGATCCACGACGGCGAGGAGGCGGGCATCAAGTCCGTGACCCTCAAGGTCAGGGGCGAGAACGCCTACGGCTGGCTGAAGACGGAATCGGGCGTGCACCGGCTGGTGCGCATCTCGCCCTTCGACAGCCAGGCGCGCCGGCACACGAGCTTCGCCTCGGCGTGGGTCTATCCGGTGATCGACGACTCGATCGAGATCGACGTGAACGAGAGCGACTGCCGCATCGACACCTACCGGGCGTCGGGCGCGGGCGGTCAGCACGTCAACACGACCGACTCGGCGGTGCGCATCACCCACCAGCCGACGGGCATCGTCGTGCAGTGCCAGTCCGAGCGCTCCCAGCACAAGAACCGGGCCACCGCCTGGTCGATGCTGAAGGCGCGCCTCTACGAGCTGGAGCTGCAGAAGCGCGAGGAGAAGGCCAATGCCGACGCCTCCGCCAAGACGTCGATCGGCTGGGGTCACCAGATCCGCTCCTACGTGCTGCAGCCCTACCAGCTCGTGAAGGACCTGCGCACGGGCGTGGAAAGCACCAGCCCGAGCGACGTGCTGAACGGCGATCTCGACACCTTCATGGAGGCCACCCTGGCGCAGCGCGCCTTCGGCGGCGCGCCGGAAGCGGTCGAGGATGTGGAGTAGGCTGACAGCGCCTATCGACGAAACGCGAAAGGGCGGCCCCGGGGCCGCCCTTTTTGCATCAATGTGGTGTGTGTCCTCAGACCAGGAGCTTGCGCAGGCGCGAGGAGATCATGTCGATCACCGAGACGGTGACCACCATGACGATGATGATTGCGCTGGCCTCCTCGAAGCGGAATCCCTTGAACGCCTCGTTGAAGGTGAAGCCGATGCCGCCGGCTCCGACGATGCCGAGCACGGTGGCCGAGCGCACATTGGTCTCGAAGCGGTAGAGCGAGAAGCTCGACCACAGCGGAATGACCTGCGGGATGACGCCGTAGACGATCTCCTGAAGCCGCGTGGCGCCGGTGGTTCGGATGCCTTCCACCGGACGGTGGTCGATGGCCTCGACCGCTTCGGAGAAGAGCTTCGAGACGATGCCGAGATTGTGCACGAAGATGGCGAGCACGCCGGGCAGGGGGCCGAGACCGACCACGGCCACGAAGAGCACGGCGAACACCAGGTCGTTGATGGCACGGCTCGCGTCCATCAGCCGGCGCATGGGGAAGACCACCCAGGCGGGGGCGATGTTGGACGAGGCCAGCAGGGCGAGCGGCGCGCCGAAGATGATGGCGAGCACCGTGCCCCAGAGGGCGATCTGAACCGTCTCGATCATCTTGCGGATGTAGAGCGGAAGGTTGGAAAAGTCGGGCGCGAGGAACTGGGCGACCATGCTCGACAGGAAGTCGTTGCCCTGGAACAGTCGCGTCCAGTTGTTCATCTCGGTCGGATACCAGGACAGGCCGAGCAGAAGCGCGATCACGCCAAGCACCAGTGCCGTGCCAAGCAGGCTCGACCATTGCGGGCGCAGGGCGGCGAGGACAGCCGGGGAGGGCGCGGCGGCTGAGGGGGCGGGATGCGCGTGCATGGCTGTGTCGTGTCCTTGTGGTCGGTCCGAAGGCGGGCCGGACGGGCGGAACGGCCCGTAAGGGGCCGTTTCCGTGTCGCAAGAGAAACGGCGCGATCCGCAAGGGACCGCGCCGCGAGGGAATGCGGGATCAGTAGCCGCCTTCGCCGACGATCCTGGCCTGGGCGGCCAGATCGGCGAGGAGCGCGTCGGCGGCCTTGATGGCCTCCGCGTCGTTGGCGGCCTCGGCCTTCAGCTTGGCCTTGAACGCCTCGATCTGGCGCACGTCGAGAAGCTGGGCGTTGGAGGAGGCGAGGAATGGGCCCCAGCCGTCGGAGAGATTGGCGAGCACCGCGCGCTCACGCTTGACCTTCTCCATGTCGCCGAAACGGCCGTACTGCATGAAGAAGTAGTAGATCTTCTCCTTGGCGGCCTTCGGCAGGTCGGCGCGCCAGACCATCGGGTCGGAGGGGATCAGCGGCGAGCGCCAGATTTCCTTGATCTGGGCGGCGGCGTCCGGGTTGGACTTGGCGAGGCGGGCGTAGATGGACTCGGTGTTGTTGGTCGCGACGTCCACCTGGCCGGCGGCCACGGCAAGGGCGTTGCCCTCGTGGTTGGACGCGGTGACGCGCGCGAAGCACTCTTCCGGCGTCTTGCCGTTCAGCGCCCACACATAGTAGCCCGGGATCGCGTAGCCCGAGGTGGAGTTGGGATCGCCGTTGCCGAAGGTCAGCGTCTTGTCGCACTTCAGCACGTCGTCGAGCGAGTTGAGCGGGCTGTCCTTCTGGGTGATGAGCAGCGAGTAGTAGCCGCGCTCGCCGTTGTCCTTGATGGTCTGGGCGAAGACCTCGCCGCCGGCCTTGTCCACGGCCTGGATGGCGGACTTGTTGCCGAACCAGGCAACGTCGACCTGCTTGGCGCCCATGCCGGCGATCACGCCCGCGTAGTCGGAGGCGAAGAACGGCTTCACCTCGACGCCGAGGGAGGCGGACATGTCATCGAGGAAGGGCTTGAAGTTTTCCTCGAGCACCGAGGCGCTCTCGGTCGAGATGATGCCGAAATTGATGACGGACGGCATCTGGCCGGCGTCCTGGGCGAAGGCGGGGCCGGTCGTGACGGTCATGGCGAGCGTCGCGGCCGCGAGAACGGTCTTCAGCATGTGGGGCTCCTGGGTTTCAAGTCGCTTGGGATAGAGGTCGCTGGCGTTTGTGCCGCTCTTGTTGGGATCCGCGCTCAGGCGCTCGTGGCGGCTGCGATGCGGTCCGGAAATGCGGGCGCGCTTGGCGTGGCGCCATGCGCGGTGCCGGCGTGCGCCGGAACGGGAATGTCCGTGTCCGACAGGCTTTCGCTGTCGTAGAGGTCGGAAAGGGTGGCGCGGTCGATGCCGGAGGCCGGGCCGTCGTAGACGAGTTCTCCCGCCTTCAGCGCCACGATGCGCCGGCAATGGCGGAAGGCGTGATCGATCTGGTGCAGGGAGACGACCACGGTCACGCCGTCCTCGCGGTTGATGCGCGACAGGGTCTCCATCACCGTGTCGGCGGAGGCGGGGTCCAGCGAGGCGATGGGCTCGTCGGCGAGGATGAGGCGGGCTTCCTGGGTCAGCGTGCGCGCGATCGCGGCGCGCTGCTGCTGGCCGCCTGAAAGCCGCGAGGCGCGGCGGCGGGCGAAATCGACGATGCCGACCCGCTCCAGGGCCGACAGGGCGCGGATCCGGTCCGATCGCGTGAACAGGCCGAGGGTGCCGCGCCAGGCCGGCGTCTTGCCGAGGCGGCCGGCCAGGACATTGGCAAGCACGCTCAGCCGGTTGACGAGATTGAACTGCTGGAAGACGACACCGACGTCCCGGCGCAGACGGCGTGCATCGCCCGTCCGCCGCCCGTCGCGCTGCACGTCACGGCCCAGAAGCGACAGGGTGCTCGACGCGCCCCGGTCGATGGTCTCGAGGCCGCACAACAGGCGCAGCAGGGTCGACTTGCCGGAGCCGGACGCGCCGATGAGCGCCACCATCTCTCCCTCGGCGACCGAAAAGGAAACGTTCCGAAGCACGGGCTTGCCGCGCTCGAACGTCTTCGAGACCGATCTGACTTCAATCGCTGACATCGTCCGTGCCCTCCTTGCACGGTCCGGTTAGGCGGACTGTGTTTCAGGCACATGACGATTGGCGTTTTTCGCGAGGGAGGACTTGCCCCGGATCACATGCAAAAACGCCCCGGATGCGAGGTCCGGGGCGCAAGAAACGGGATCGGGTGGCAGCGTTTGCCGGGATCAGTTGCGCAGCAGGGGGGAGAGCTTCCTGCCGGCCTTGATGAAAGGCATGGGATCCATCGGGCGGTCGTTGATGCGCACTTCGTAGTGCAGGTGCGGACCGGTGGAGCGGCCCGTTGAGCCGACGTAGCCGATGGTCTCGCCGAGGTCGACCGTTTCGCCCTTGGTGACCGAAACGCGGCTCATGTGGGCGAATCGCGTGGTGACGCCGCTGGGGTGTTCGATCTCGACCGACTTTCCGTAGCCGCCGTTGCGCCCGGCGAAGACGACCTTGCCGGGGGCCGGGGCCTTGATGGTGGTGCCGGTGGCGCCACGGAAATCGAGCCCGGTGTGCATGGCCATGCGGCCAAGGAAGGGATCGAGGCGCGGACCGAAGCCCGAGGAGGTGGCGGCGCCCGAAAGCGGGGCGGCCAGAGGAATGCCGCGCGCGGCGGTCTTCACAGTCTCGAGCCGCTCCAGCGCGGAGCTTGCCCGGTCCAGTCGCTTGTCGAATCCGACGTCGCCAAGCGGCACGAAGGGGCCGCCGAGCCCGCCCCTGGCGGTGCCCGCGAGCTTGAGACCCAGGGTGTCGGCGGCGGTCGTGATGGTCTTCGCGTCCCGCTCGGCGGTGACGGCGATGACGTCGAGCGCCATGGTGGTCTCGTCGTCCATGCGCGCGAGCGTCGCGTTCATGTCTTCCAGAAGGTCGGTGCGCTGATCGGTCGGTGCCGTCGCGCGGGCCGGCGTGGCATCGGCGCTTGCGCTGTCCTCGCCAAGGTCGCGCAGCGGCCGCGCGGGATGACCGGCGGCCTGGGCCGCGGCCGCCGCGGCGGCGGGCCCGTAGTCGCTCTTGGTGCCGCGCAGGCTGAGAACCGGCGAAATCTCGATGGGCTCGGGCGTGCCGCCGATGGCGGGCGGCGCGTCGGAGGCCGACGTGTCCATGGCGAGCTGCGGCGCGTCGATTTCCGGCTTCGCGGGGGGCAGGGGGCTTGCCGCGGCGACCCGGATGCCGGTGCGCGCGGCCCGGGCGATCAGACGGGCCACGTCGGCCTGGCGCTGGTCGAGATCGCGCTGACGGGCGACGACCTCCTCGATCTGCTCGTCGATGGAGCGCTTTTCCAGAACCCGGCGGCTGGTGAGCTGGTCGATGCGCGAGCGCAGCGAGGAAATCCGGTCTTCGTAGGAGAGCTGCATCTCGGCCTGGCGCTCGGCCGAGGCCTGGATGATGTCGTCGCGCAGAACCAGGTAGGCGGTGGCGCCGACATACCCAAGGGCGAGGGCGAGTCCGCAGACGGTGCCGACACCCGCCAGCCAGGGCGAAATGGTGAAGCTGCGCACGTTGTCACCCCGGGCAATAATGACCCGATGCGGCTCCTTGCGCCTGCCAAACTCACGCGAGGGATAGTCACCGTGTCCCGTCATTACTCTCCGGACCCGTTTTCCGTCGGAAGCGCCACAACACGGCGCTCCAAAAACACGTCCCGATTAGAAGGGATTAAGGTTAACAAAAACTAATCACCTCGCATTTCGATAGCCGGAAATGCCGAGGGTCAGCCAACGAGACGGGCAAGCGGCCTGTAGAAGCCGGGTGTCAGGCCGGCCTCGGAGCGGGCCCTGTCGTTGAAGGGAGGCTTGAGTCCGCCGCGAAAATGGGTGCGCACCAGCGCCTGGAAGCGGGGCTCGGGGTCCGTGCGCTCTCGGTCGCAGAGAAAGCGGAACCATTTCGCGCCGAAGGCGACATGATGCTTCTCGTCGCGATAGATGATCTCGAGAATCGCTGCCGTGTCATCATCGCCCACGGCGCGGGCCTTCTCGATCATCGGCGGGGAGATGTCGAGGCCGCGCGCCTCGAGCACCAGCGGGATGACGGCTAGGCGGGCGGCAAGGTCGTCGCCGGCGCTTTCCGCGGCCTCCCACAGCCCGTGATGGGCGGGCAGGGCGCCATAATGCGAGCCGAGCAGGCCGAGCCGGTGGCGCAGCAGCGAGAAATGCTTGGCTTCCTCCAGGCCCACCCGCACCCAGTCGTCGAAGAAGGAACGCGGCAGCGGCCAGTGCGCGAAGCGGCCCACCATGTCCCAGGTGAGATCCACGGCGTTGAGCTCGATATGGGCGAGCGAGTGCAGCAGCGCGACCCGTCCGGCGGTCCCGCCGACAGCGCGCCTGGGCATCTCGCGCGGGGGCAGCAGAACGGGTTCGTCCGGCCGGCCCGGCTGGTCAGGCATGGGCGTTGCCCCCATGCGCCGGCGCAGCGACAGGCCGCGCCGGAACCATGCGCGCGCGGTGGCGTGTGCGACCCGGATCTTCTCGTCGAGATCCGGCGTTTCGACGATCCGGCGCGCGCCGTCGGCGAGCGAGGGCGGCAGGTCGCCGGCCGTGTCGGCATGTGTGGGGGAAACGACCAAGGCTTTCTCTGTCCGCTTGTTCCGCCGAAAAGGAAAGAGGTGACGCGCGGGGCTCAGCCCAGTTCGCGCACCGCCTCCAGCACCGCTTCCGCGTGGCCGGCGACCTTCACCTTGCGCCAGATGGCGGCGATCCTGCCTTCGGCGTCGATGAGGAAGGTGGAGCGCTCGATGCCCATGTACTTGCGGCCGTACATGGATTTCTCGACCCACACGCCATAGCGATTGGCGACGTCGGTGTCCGTGTCCGCGCCCAGCAGCACCTTCAGGTCGTGCTTGGCCTTGAACCTGTCGTGCTTCTCCGCCTTGTCGGGCGAAACGCCGACGATGGTCGCGCCCGCTTCTTCGAAGCTGTCCGCGAGGCCGGAAAAGGCAATGGCCTCCTTCGTGCAGCCGGGCGTGTCGTCCTTGGGATAGAAGTAGAGGACAACCTTGCGGCCCTTGAGTGCCGAAAGGGACACCCGTCCGCCACCGTCGGCGGCGAGGTCGAAGTCGGGGGCGGGGCTGCCAACGGTCAGTTCGGACATTTTGCCATCCTTTGGTCACCGGAGAAGGGAAGACTCGCGCTTTGCGAGTCGCATCATGAATACGGACGCGACCGGCCTGCCGGATGCCATACTGGGCATATTCGAATCGGTGCCGGTCGGCGCCAGACGTCCCGGGGACAGATACACTGTTAAAACGGCTGATCCACCGCAACAAGCCCTTGCGGGATACCCTGCGCACACGCCGGAGGCGGCGGGTTCTGCGCGGATTCGGCTGGCTTGCCGTGCTGCTCGCGATTCTCGCCGGCGTGGGCGTCGTGATCGCGCTGCAGGGGCCGCTTTCGGTGGGATATCTCGCGCGCGCGGTGGAGGCGCGCATCTCCAGCGACCGCACGCAGGTGACCATCGGCGCCGCGACGCTGGACTTTTCCGAAGGCTTTCCGGCGCGCATCGAACTGCTGAACGTGACCATGGAGGCCGAAGGCGACGTGCCGATCGCGGTCGTGGTTCCGCGCATCACCGCGCCGCTCGACGTCGGCGCGGCGCTGACCGGCCATGTGGCCGTGTCCGAGGTGGTGCTGGAGCAGCCGCGCCTCACCGTGCACCCGGTCGCCGGCGGAACGTCCGAGATCCCGGACATGGACCAGCTTTCGCTCGCCGCCGACAGCTTCGCCCGCCTGGCTCTGGAACATCTGGCGGAACGCACCATCCACCGTATCGAACTCGTTTCGGCGGAACTCGTCTCCGAAGGCGAGGAAACCTACCGGATGCGCGGCATCGACGCGGAGCTGACCCGCGAGGGCGACGAAATCCTGACCGTGCGCGCCGAAATCGCGGGGCGGCTGGGCCGCTGGCGGGTGGGCGCACGACGCAGCGTCGACCCCGACACCGGCGCGCGCCTGATCCGTCTCGACATCGACGACGTGACGCTCGGCGAATTCCTGCCGGTGGACACCGACATCCGCACGGGCAAGGGGCTCGGCGTTCCCGTCGACTTGCGGCTGGAAACCGAACTCGACAACGCCGGTGCCTTCAAGGCGACACGCCTCAGCACGGTCGTCTCGCCCGGCTGGGTGAACACCGGCCGCACCATCGTGGCCTTCGACCGCATCGACGTGCAGGTGCAATGGCTCGCGGGAGCGCCTGGCTTCCAGATCGCGCCCTCGTATTACACGCGCGGCAGGACGGTCATCCCCTTCGAGGGGGTGGTCGAGCCGCCGCGTGACTGGCAGGAGCGCTGGTCGTTCCGCATTGTTTCGCGGGGGGCGGAGATCGGGCCGAGCGACGTCCCCGGACCGCCCTACGAGATGGAATACCTTGTCGTCGAGGGCGATGCCGACCCGGTCGCGCGCGAACTCGGTTTCGACCGGATCACGCTGCGCTCGGGCACGGCGAACCTGGACGGCGCCGGATCCCTGAAGCTTGCCGAGGACGGTCCCTATCTGGCGCTGGCGATGGAGAGCGGGCCGATGGCGGTCGCCACGCTCAAGCGCCTGTGGCCGATCACGATGGTGCCGCCGGCGCGCGCCTGGGTGATCGAGCATGTGATCGACGGGCGTGTCGACGGTGGACGCGCCACCGTGGCGCTGACCCCGCCGGCCTTCGACGTTTCCGATCCGAGGCCGGGCTGGTCGGGCAATGACGTCAACGTTGACATCGACCTCTCCGACCTGACGCTCAAGACGATCGGCACGGTGCCGATCGTCCAGCGGCTCGGCGGCAAGGTCGAACTCAAGGACGAAATCCTGAGCGTCACCGCGAAGGACGGGATCGTGGCGGCGCGCGCGGGCGAGCAGCTCACGCTGCCAGGGGCGACCTTCTCCATCCCCGACGTGCGCAAGCACGGCGACAAGACCGGCGTGCTTTCACTCGATCTCGACGGTCCGGCGGCCTCGGTCGCGACGGTGCTCGACGCGAAGCCGCTCAACGTCCTGTCGGAACGGGGGCTTTCTCCGGACGGCATCTCCGGCTCCGCGAGTGTCACGCTCGACGCGCGCTTTCCGCTGGTGCGGGAGCTTTCCCTGGAGGATGTGGCGTGGAAGCTCTCGGGCAATGTCCGGAACTTCTCCAGCGACAAGCCCATCCAGGGCAACACGATCAGCGCCGCCGACCTGACCTTCGACGTGGACGCAAGCCGGCTCGAACTCAAGGGCAAGGGGCGTCTTGACGGTCTGCCCGCCGATCTCGATCTCGTCCTGCCGCTCGGTGACGGAACGGATGCGGTCGCCGCGCGCCAGGGCGTGGTGCTCAATGCCACGGCCGACCAGCTTGCCAAGCGTGGCATCGACCTGCGCGAGTTCGTCAACGGGTCCATGCGCATGGCGGTCGACGAGAAGGACGGTGGACAGTCCTTCGATATCGATCTGACGCGGGCGCGCATCGACCTGGCCCAGGTGGGCTGGACCAAGTCTCCCGGCGTCCCGGCGCGCGCGCACTTCACCATGACCGAGAGCGGGGGCGCGCGCGAGATCCGGGGCTTCGAGTTCACCTCAGAGGGGGTCGAGATCACGGGAACGCTGTCGCTGGATGGCAAGGGCAACCTGAAGCGGGCCCAGTTCAGCCGGTTTGCCTTGCGGCCCAGCGACGAGGCGACGCTCCGGGTGAGCCGCGACGGGCGGACCTATGTCGCCGACTTCCAGGCCCGCCGCTTCGACGCGCGGGGCCTGATCGCGAGCCTGACAGGAAGCGGGCGGGGCGGTGAGGACGGTTCCTCGTCCGCCGCCTTCCGTGTCAGCGCCGAGATCGACCAGATGACGGGCTTCAACAACGTCAGTCTGAACGGGGTCTCGTTGCGCATGACCTCCGCCGGTGGAGAGGTGCGCTCTCTTTCGGCGACCGGGCACACGAGCGCCAGCGGCACGTTCGAGTTCAATCTCACGCCCTCCGAGGGGCAGAGGGTCATGACCGGTGTCGTCGGCGACACCGGCGCCGTGCTGCGCTTCGCCAATCTCTACGACCGGATGCGTGGCGGCACGGGGCTCCTCAACATCACCATGGCCAAGGGAAACATCTGGAGCGGGAAGTTCCGGGTGAAACGGCTGGCGATCACCGAGGACCCGGCGATCCGCGCGCTGGCCCGCACGCGCGTGGTGGCCGAAGGCGATCCGCGCCGGCGTCAGGCGTTCGTCGGTTCCGAGCGCCAGGGCGAGGCGTCATTCAGCGCGCTCGATCTCACCTTCGTGCGCAACGGCGACCGGCTGGAGATCACCGAGGGAACGCTCACCGGCGCTACCGTGGGCGGCACCGTTTCGGGCTCCGTGAACATGGCCGAGCGGACGCTGGATCTGACCGGTACCTTCGTGCCGGCCTTCGCGCTCAACAACCTCTTCGCCAAGATCCCGATCCTGGGACTGGCGCTCGGCGGCGGGGCCGACGAGGGGCTGATCGGCGTCACCTACAAGGTGACGGGCGCGATCGGCGATCCGGTGCTGACGGTCAATCCGGCCTCTGCAATCGCGCCGGGCATCTTCCGCAAGCTGTTCGAGTACCGCTGACGCCGACACACCGTGCAAGCGAAAACGGGCGGCCAAAGGCCGCCCGTTCATGTTTTCAAGGGTTTGCCGGGCTTTTCTCAGACGGCTTTCAACAGCACATGCTTCTTCTTGCCGAGCGAGAGTTTGATGACGCCGTCCTCGACGAGGTCATCCGTGCCGAGCATCCGCTTGTCGTCCTGGGCCACCACGTCGTTGACGCGCAGGCCGCCGCCCTTCACCTGGCGCCGGGCCTCGCCGTTGGAGGCGCAAAGGCCCGCCGTGACGAAGGCGGCGAGCATCCCGAGCCCCGCGTCGAGCTCGGACCGGGCGATCTCGACCGTGGGAAGGCCATCGGCCAGCGCGCCTTCCTCGAAGGCACGCCGTGCGGTCTCGGCTGCCTCCTCGGCGGCCTTGCGGCCGTGCAGGATCGCGGTGACCTCGGTGGCGAGCACCTTCTTGGCCTCGTTGATCTCCGATCCGCCAAGGGCGGCAAGACGCGCGACCTCGTCGAGCGGCAAGGTGGTGAAGAGCTTCAGGAAGCGCTCCACGTCGGCGTCCTCGGCGTTGCGCCAGTACTGCCAGAAGTCATAGACCGACAGCAGGCCGGAATCGAGCCAGACCGCGCCCGAGGCCGTCTTGCCCATCTTGGCGCCCGAGGCCGTGGTCAGAAGCGGCGAGGTCACCGCATAGAGCTGCTTCGTGCCCATGCGGTGGCCGAGGTCGATGCCGTTGACGATGTTGCCCCACTGGTCGGAGCCGCCCATCTGCAGCCGGCAGTCGTAGCGCTTCGCCAGTTCGACGAAATCGTAGGCCTGCAGGATCATGTAGTTGAACTCGAGGAACGACAGCGACTGCTCGCGGTCGAGCCGGGTCTTCACGCTGTCGAAGGACAGCATCCGGTTGACCGAGAAATGGCGCCCGACGTCGCGCAGGAACTCGAGGTAGTTGAGCGGGCGAAGCCACTCCGCGTTGTTGATCATCAGGCCGCCGCCAAGCGGGCCCTTGTCGTAGTCGATGTAGCTGGAGAAGACCCGCTTGATCGAGGCGATGTTGTCCTCGATCATGTCCACGGTCATGAGCTTGCGGGCTTCCTCCTTGAAGGAGGGGTCGCCGACCATGCCGGTGCCGCCGCCCATCAGCGAGATCGGCCGGTGTCCCGTTTCCTGGAACCAGTGCAGCATCATGATCTGCATCAGGTGGCCGACGTGCAGGCTGGGCGCCGTCGGGTCGTAGCCGATATAGGCCGTGACCGTCTCGTTCCGCAGGAGATCGTCGAGCCCGCTTTCATCCGACATCTGGTGGATGAAGCCGCGCTCGCTCAGGGTCCTCAGGAAATCCGACTTGAATCCGGTCATCTTGCCAATCTGCATCTTGTTGTGAGGTCAAAAGCCCCGAAGGGCCCGCACCTCATAGCGGATCGGCGCGTGAAGATCACGGGGAAATGGCCGGAACCGGCGAGCGTGAGGGCGGGCGGGCAAAATCCGCGCATGTGTGTCGCCAAAAAGAAACGGCGACCACTGGGGTCGCCGGATAAGTTTGCGGGTCGAAGCCGGCGGGCGAAAGCGGTCGCCGGCGTACGGGCGTGTCGATAGCACCGCGACATGACGCGCCGGTGACGGGTGATGCTTGCGCGCGGTCGCGGAAGCTGGAAAGAGAGGTCGTCGGACAACGCGCGAGCCCCAGGACGATCCCATGAAAGCCGTTCTCTACGAAACCTTCGCCTCCGCCCCGAAGATCGCGACCCTGCCGGATCCCGCGCCGGACCGCGACGGCGTGGTGATCGGTGTGCGCGCCACCGGCGTGTGTCGAAGCGACTGGCACGGCTGGATGGGACATGATCCCGATATCGAGCTTCCCCATGTCCCCGGGCACGAACTGGCCGGAGTGATCGAGGCCGTGGGCGCCGGTGTCACCCGCTTCAAGGTGGGCGACCGGGTGACGGTGCCCTTCATCAGCGGCTGCGGCGCCTGCCCGGAATGTCACGCCGGTCACCAGCAGGTGTGTCACAACCAGACCCAGCCCGGCTTTACCCACTGGGGCTCCTTCGCGGAGTTCGTGGCCATCCACCAGGCGGACCTCAACGTGGTGGCGCTGCCCGAAAGCGTCGATTTCGCCACCGCCGCCAGTTTCGGCTGCCGGTTCGCCACGTCGTTTCGCGCGGTGGTCGACCAGGGGCGGGCGAAGCCCGGCGAATGGGTGGCGGTACATGGTTGCGGCGGTGTCGGCCTCTCCGCGGTGATGATCGCCCAGTCCGTGGGAGCGAATGTGATCGCCGTCGACATCGCGCAGGACAAGCTGGATCTCGCCCGCGCGCTTGGCGCGGTGCACACGATCAACGGCGCCGAGGTGGACGACGTGCCGGGTGCCATCGCGGAACTGACGCGGGGCGGGGCGCATCTGTCGCTCGATTCGCTCGGCCATCCGGTGACCTGCTTCAACTCGATCCGCTGCCTGCGCAAGCGCGGCCGGCATGTGCAGGTGGGGCTGATGCTGGACGATCAGGCTACGCCGCGCGTGCCGATGAGCAAGGTGATTTCCGACGAACTGGAAATCCTCGGCAGTCACGGGATGCAGGCGCATCGCTATGACGCGATGCTGGCGCTGGTGCTGTCGGGCCGGATCGCGCCGGAGCGGCTTGTCGGGCGGGAAATCAGCCTGGAGGAATCGATTCCCGCGCTGATGGCGATGGACAGCTTCCAGGGTGTCGGCGCGACGGTCGTGACGCGATTCTGAAGGGGGCATCGAGCGAGGGGAAAGGCGTGGGCGCGGCATGTCCGCCAGACATGCCGCAGTCAGCCGTCAGCATCGCCTTGCGCGCTGGTGTGAAGCTGGCGCCAGCGCCCCGGGGTCAGTCCGAAGCCTTGCGCGAACTGGCGTGTCATGTGGGCCTGGTCGGAAAAACCGGACGCGGCTGCCGCGTCCGCCAGCGACGCACCGGCGGCAATCGCCGCACGCGCATGATCGAGACGCCGCATGACCAGATAGCGGTAGGGGCTGGTGCCGAGGGCCGCGCGGAACTGGCGCGCCAGCGAATAGCGGTCGTGCTGGGTGACGTCCTCCAGTTCCTGCGAACGCACCGCGCGGCCTAGATTGTCGTTGAGATAGTTGCGCGTCGCCTCGATGGCGCGCACGTCCAGTTTCGGCCGGGCGCGTGCCGGCAGGGAGCGGTCATTGCCGGCAAGCGCGTCGGCCAGCCCACAGACAAGGTGATCACGCTGCAGGGGATCTAGCGGCGTTTCCATGTCGGCGAAGATCGATTGCAGCAGGCTGACGACGCGCGGATCGCTGAACACGGCGTCACGCACGAAGGGCAGGGGCGCCGCCGTGTCCCCAAGCGCCGCCCGGATCAGGGCTGGCTCGATATAGATCATCCGGTAGAGGAAACCGGTGTCGACGCCGGCATGGCCGTCATGCACCTCGTCGGGATGCAGCACCATGACATGACCTTGAGCGCTGCTGAGCGCGCTGCCGCGATAGCTGAAGTTCTGCACTCCCCGCAGCGTGTAGCCGACTGAATAGGTGTCGTGGCGATGAGGCGCGTAAGCCTCTCCGCCAAAGAAGGCCTCCAGCCGCAACAGACCCGGTCTGTCCGGTGCCGTGCGCATCCAGTCGCGGGGCTCTGCCGGGCGCGCGCACGATCGTTCAAGACCGAGGACCAGCGGATCGGGTTCAGTGTCGCCGGATGCCAGACCGGCCGGCGCGCGGAGTGTGGGCTCGTTCGTCATGAGACCCCGATCCTATCAGTCGCCGCGCCCCGGCTCGAGCCTGTCACCCGGTTTCGTTCCCGTTTCGCGGAGAAATGTCATGCCACCGGAAAAATTGAACATCATCCAGGCCGTCGATGCCCGGATCACCCGGACGTTCGCCCCCCATGTGGTGGGCGACGTCAACGATTGTCAGGTGAAGGTCGCCAAGTTCGGCCCCCTGTTCGACTGGCACGCCCATCCGGGTGAGGACGAGGCGTTTCTTGTCCTGCGCGGACGGGTGGCGATTGACTTCCGTGACGGGACGGTGGAACTCGGCGGGGGTGATTTTCTCGTCGTTCCCCGGACGGTGGAACACCGTCCGCGTGCGCTGACGGAGGAGCCTGTCGTCTTGATGTTCGAGCCGGCGGCAACCCTGAATACGGGCGATGCGCAAAGCGCGCTGACGGTTGCGGCACCCGCGAGACTTGCCCCCGTTCCGCCGGAGGCCCGCGATGTTTGACACCAAGATCGCGATCATCGTGCGCGATGACCTCGAAGTCTGGCGAAAGCTGAATGTCACCGCGTTCCTCGCCACGGGGATCGCCGGTGCGGGCGAGGCGGTCATGGGCGAGCCCTACCGCGACGGTGACGGCAATCCGTACACGCCCCTTGCCGGACAGCCGATCATTATTCTCTCGGCGGATGCCATGACGTTGAAAAAAATTCATGAGCGGGGCCTGCGCCGGAACGCGCATCTCTCGCTCTACATCGACGAGATGTTCACGACCGGTCACGATGCGGCAAACCGCGCGGCCGTCGAGCGTTGTCGTGTCGAGGACCTGAGCATCGCCGGGCTTGCGCTTCGCGAAGACCGCAAGCTGGTCGACAAGATCACCAAGGGAGCCTCGATGCATCCCTGAGGGGCGTATGCGATGCGACCACGAAAAAGGCCCCGCCGGATCGCCGACGGGGCCTTCTTCAATTTCGTGAGGGGGAGGGGCTCAGAGAGCCTCTTCCTCGGACTCCTCGGCGACGGTCTCGCCGTCCTCGGCCTCGGTCTCGCCCTCGTCGTCACCCTCGAGCTCTTCGTCTTCCTCGAACTCGAAGCTCTCCTGGTCGCGGGCGGTGAGATCCTCGCCGCGCGCCTGGCGCTCGGCCTCGTCCTGCGAACGGGCGATGTTGAGCGTGATCTCGACCTCGACCTCCGGATGGAGGAGCGCGATGATCGTGTGCATGCCGATCGTCTTGAGCGGCTTGTCGAGACGGATCTGCGAACGCGAGCACGAGAAGCCGCCCTCGGTCAGCGTGTCGGCGATGTCGCGCGTGGACACGGAACCGTAGAGCTGACCGGTCTCGCCGGCCTGACGGATGACCACGAAGGTCTCGCCGTCGAGGGTCTTGGCGACGGCCTCGGCCTCGGACTTGCGCTCGAGGTTGCGGGCCTCGAGCTGGGCGCGCTCGTTCTCGAAGCGGGCGAGGTTGGCCTTGTTGGCGCGAAGCGCCTTGCCCTGCGGCAGAAGGTAGTTACGGGCGAAGCCGTCGCGCACCTTCACCACTTCGCCCATCTGGCCGAGCTTGGCGACGCGCTCGAGAAGAATGATCTGCATGTCGATGTTCCTTGTCGTCTGTCCCGCGTCCAGGACGCGGTTAGGGGTCGCACGCGGTGGCGGCGACCCCAGCCGATTGTCTTCGTGCTCTTACTTGATCACGAAGGGCAGCAGGCCGAGGAAGCGGGCGCGCTTGATGGCACGCGCGAGCTCGCGCTGCTTCTTGGCGGACACGGCCGTGATACGGCTCGGCACGATCTTGCCGCGCTCGGAAACGTAGCGCTGCAGAAGGCGGATGTCCTTGTAATCGATCTTCGGCGAGTTGGCGCCGGAGAACGGGCAGGTCTTGCGACGGCGGAAGAAGGGACGGCGCGTCGGAAGCTGGGCGATATCGACCATTGGATGTTCTCCTTGACTTCTTATTCGTCGCCGAAGCGGCGGCCGCCACGGTCACCGCGATCACCACGATCACCGCGCTCGCCGCGGCCACCGCGATCGCCACGGTCACCGCGACCGCCGCGACGGTCGTCGCGGTCGCGCTTCTGCATCATCGCGGACGGCTCGTCCTCGTGGGCCTCGACCTTGAGGGTCATGAAGCGCAGCACGTCCTCGTTGATGCGCATCTGGCGCTCCATCTCGGCCACGGCGGCCGGGGAGGCGTCCAGGTTCATCAGCGTGTAGTGAGCCTTGCGGTTCTTGTTGATGCGGTAGGCGAGGGTGCGAAGGCCCCAGGCCTCCACCTTGCCGACACTGCCGCCGTATTCGACGATCAGGGCCTTGTACTGCTCAACCATCTGCTCGACCTGCTGGGCCGAGACGTCCTGGCGTGCCAGGAACACATGCTCGTAAAGCGGCATGAAGGTCTGCCTTTCCAGTGGTTCATCTTCCCCGAAACCCGGCGCCAAGCCTCTTCGAGCCTTCATGAAAGGCGAACGAAGCAACTTCGAAGGCGGAGACACGGGAAGTCGGAGAAGCACGCTTGCCCTCCTGCCATCCTTTCGGACAGCCTTCCGTTCAGCCCCCGGCCAGAGTTCCGAACGAGGCCCGGCTTATACACCAGTTCGCGTCCCGCGCAAGGCTTTGCACCGCAAACGCGGCGTTTTTTGCCCCTTCCACCTTGACAGGCGGGGCGCTGCCCGTGTCATTGCGGCCAGCTTCGAAGCATGATGCACGCCGGCACGGGCCGTCGGCGAACGATATTGGTGGAGACGTCGCATGAGCTTTGCGTTCACTTTTCCCGGCCAGGGCAGCCAGACGGTCGGCATGGGTCACGACCTTGCCGAGCGCTTCGCGGAAGCGCGCGAGGTCTTCGCGGAGGTGGATGACGCGCTCGGGCAGAAGCTTTCCGAAGTCATGTGGAACGGCCCCTCGGACGAGCTTACGCTGACCGCCAACGCGCAGCCCGCGCTCATGGCCGTCAGCCTCGCCACCATGCGGGTGGCCGAGGCGCGGGGCCTCGATCTCAAGGCCTCCGTCGCCTATGTGGCGGGCCATTCCCTGGGTGAATATTCCGCGCTCGCCGCCGCCGGGGCGCTTTCGGTGGGCGATGCGGCGCGGCTGCTGCGCATTCGCGGCACGGCCATGCAGCAGGCGGTGCCGGTGGGCGAGGGCGCCATGGCGGCCCTTCTGGGGCTCGACTTCGAGACGGCGGCGGAAGTCGCCGCCGAAGCCGCCGGCGACCAGGTGTGCCAGGCGGCCAACGACAACGCGCCGGGCCAGGTGGTGGTCTCCGGCCACAAGGCGGCCGTCGAGCGGGCCATCGAGATCGCCAAGGGGCGCGGCGCCAAGCGTGGCCTGCTGCTGCCCGTCAGCGCACCTTTCCATTGCGGCCTCATGCAGCCGGCGGCCGAGGCCATGGCGGCGGCGCTTGCCGACGTTGAACTCAAGGCGCCGGCGGTTCCGCTGGTGGCCAATGTGCTCGCGGGGCCGGTGAGCGATCCGGACGAGATTCGCCGCCGGCTCGTCGAGCAGGTGACCGGTACGGTGCGCTGGCGCGAATCCATCCTGTGGATGGCCGAGGCCGGCGTGACGACCGCCTTCGAGATCGGCACCGGCAAGGTGCTGACCGGCATGGTCAAGCGCATTGCCCCGGGCGTGAGCGGCGTTGCCGTCTCCTCGCCGGACGACATTGACGCACTGATGGAAAAGCTCGCCTCCGCCTGATACGGGAGCGGCAGGATCACGGTTTCCGAAAGAGGACCTTTCAAGATGTTCGATCTGACTTCCAAGACCGCGCTCGTGACCGGCGCGACCGGCGGCATCGGCGAGGCGATCGCCCGCACGCTTCATGCACAGGGCGCCACCGTGACCATTTCCGGCACCCGCGCCGAAAAGCTCCAGGCGCTGGCCGAGGATCTGGGCGAGCGCGTGCATGTGGTCGCCGCCAACCTCTCCGACCGCGCCGCGGTCGATGCGCTGGTTCCCGCGGCCGAGGAGGCCATGGGCGGTCTCGACATCCTGGTCAACAACGCCGGCATCACCCGCGACAATCTCTTCATGCGCATGAAGGACGAGGAGTGGGACGACGTCATCGAGGTCAACCTGACCGCCGGTTTCCGTCTTTGCCGCGCCGCGACCAAGGGCATGATGCGCCGCCGCTCGGGCCGCATCATCGGCATCGCCTCGGTGGTCGGTGTCACCGGCAACCCGGGGCAGGGCAACTATGCCGCCGCCAAGGCCGGCATGATCGGCATGGCGAAGTCGCTGGCGCGCGAGGTCGCCTCGCGCAACATTACCGTCAACACGATCGCGCCGGGCTTCATCGAGACGCCGATGACCGGAGCGCTCAACGACAAGCAGAAGGATTCGATCCTTGGAAGCGTTCCGGCCGGTCGTCTGGGTCGTGCGGAGGAGATCGCCTCGGCCGCCCTCTTCCTGGCCAGCGACGAGGCGGCCTACATCACCGGCGAAACGCTGCATGTGAACGGCGGCATGGCCATGATTTAACTCGCGAATTATCGCGAGACCGTGATCGGTTCGGGTGGGGTCCGGCGTGGTGGCACGCCGACTGGTCAAGGCTGGTAAAGTGTGTTACGAACCCGCCGGCCAGCACACCCGTTCACGACAGTTCGGCGCTCGGGCGGGCCTTTCCCTGGGGACGATGGGTGTCACGGCGGAACAGGCACGGGCTGGATCTCCATTCACCACGTTCCGAGGATCGGGTAACGAGGTACGGCGCCAAGCGCTGAACGAGCTAACATCGTGTAAGCAATCGAGGAATCTGAAATGAGCGACATCGCGGATCGGGTAAAGAAGATCGTCATCGAGCACCTCGGCGTGGACGCCGAGAAGGTTGTCATGGAGGCCAGCTTCATCGACGATCTCGGCGCCGACAGCCTCGACACCGTCGAGCTGGTCATGGCGTTCGAGGAAGAGTTCGGCGTGGAAATTCCGGACGATGCGGCCGAGACCATCCTGACGGTCGGCGATGCCGTGAAGTTCCTCGAGGCGAACGCCGGTTAATCGGTTTTTCTCGCACCGGGCCAGGGCTTTCGTCTTCGGCCCGGTGCGTCCAGATGCAGGTTTGTGATGAGGCGAGTAGTCGTAACCGGCCTCGGCATGGTCACGCCAATGGCGTGCGGTGTCGAGGAGAGCTGGGCCCGGATTCTCAAGGGCGAAAGTGGCGCGTCCCGCGTGACGAGTTTCGAGGTCGATGACCTCGCCTGTCAGATCGCCTGCCAGATTCCGCGCGGCGACGGTTCCAACGGTACGTTCAATCCGGACGACTGGATGGACCCGAAGGAGCAGCGCAAGGTCGACGACTTCATCGTCTTCGCCATGGCCGCCGCCGAGCAGGCCATTCGCGATTGCGGCTGGAGCCCCGAGACCCCGGAAGAGCAGTATCGCGCTGGCGTGCTGATCGGCTCGGGCATCGGTGGCCTGCAGGGCATCGAGGCGACCGCCCATGTCCTGCGCGACAAGGGTCCGCGTCGCGTCTCCCCGTTCTTCATTCCCGGCCGGCTGATCAATCTCGCCGGCGGTTACGTCTCCATCCGCCACGGCCTCAAGGGGCCGAACCACGCGGTCGTGACCGCGTGTTCGACGGGCGCCCACGCCATCGGTGATGCCGCGCGCCTGATCGCGCTGGACGATGCCGACGTGATGGTCGCCGGCGGCACGGAGTCTCCGGTTTGCCGCCTTGCGCTGGCGGGCTTTGCCGCCGCGCGTGCGCTGTCCACCGGGTTCAACGATCGTCCGCAGGAGGCCTCGCGCCCCTACGACGCCGGTCGTGACGGCTTCGTCATGGGCGAGGGCGCCGGCGTGGTCGTGCTCGAGGAGTACGAGCGGGCCAAGGCGCGTGGCGCCAAGATCTACGGCGAGGTGATCGGCTACGGGCTTTCGGGCGATGCCTATCACATTACCGCACCGTCCTCGGACGGCGACGGCGCCTTCCGCTGCATGCAGGCGGCGCTGAAGCGTGCGGGCATGACCGCCGGCGACATCGACTATGTCAACGCCCACGGCACGTCCACGCCGCTCGGCGACGAGATCGAGCTCGGCGCGGTGCAGCGGCTGGCCGGCGATGCGGCCGCAAAGCTGACCATGTCGTCCACCAAGTCGTCGACCGGCCACCTGCTGGGCGCGGCGGGTGCCATCGAGGCGATCTTCTCGCTTCTGGCCATGCGTGACGGCAAGGCGCCCCCGACGATCAACCTGGTCAATCCGTCCGTCGAGACGGAGATCGACCTGGTTCCGAACACGCCCAAGGACATGACCATCGACACGGCGCTGTCGAACTCCTTCGGCTTCGGCGGCACCAACGCCTCGCTGGTGTTCCGCAAGGTCGCCTGACGACCTGGATTTCGTCTTGTGGCGCCCGGCCCGTCGAGGCCGGGCGGCCCGGACGCCACTCTTCGCGGTTTGGCCACAATTGCACGGCAATTGGCGAAAACCTTTCCTCGATCGAGCTGACCGACGGGACCCATGACCGAGACGCCACCCAAAGATCCCGACCATGGCAATGAGCAGGAGACGGCCCCTTACCGTCCCCAGCCCAAGAGCCCGCGCGAGGCCATCCAGCCCGAACCGGGGCCCCAGCCCCCGGTGCGCTCGCGCCACGTGCGCAATCCCTTCGTCATCGTCATCAACGCGATCCTGACGCTCGCCGTGCTCGGTGTGATCGGCGTCGGCGGCCTGCTCTACTGGGGCAAGGGCGAATTCGACGCGCCCGGTCCGCTGGCCGAGGAAAAGACCGTCCTGATCTCGTCGGGATCCGGCCTGCAGTCGATCGCCGACCGGCTGGAGCGTGAAGGCGTCATCTCCGACAGCCTCGTCTTCTGGGGCGGTGTTCAGATCTACAAGAACGCGGGCAAGCTCAAGGCGGGTGAATATGCGTTCGAGCCGGGCAGCACGATGCGCCAGGTGATGAACGACCTCGTCAGCGGCAAGGCGGTCTACCACACGCTCACCATTCCGGAAGGGTGGACAAGCGCCCAGATCATCGAGCGCGTGCGCGAGCATCCCGTTCTCACCGGCACCATCGACGAGATCCCGCCCGAGGGCGCGATGCTGCCCGAGACCTATACGTTCACGCGCGGCATGTCCCGGCGCGAGATCGTCGACGACATGATCGAGGCCCAGACGAAGGCGCTTGCCGAGATCTGGGAGCGGCGGACCGACGGCCTGCCGGTGGAGACGCCGGAAGAGCTGGTGATCCTCGCCTCGGTGGTCGAAAAAGAGACCGCGCGCGCCGATGAACGCCCGCGGGTCGCCGGCGTCTTCGTCAACCGCCTGCGCCGGGGTATGCGGCTTCAGTCGGATCCCACGATCCTCTACGGCCTGCATGGCGGCAAGGCATGGACCAGCGATCGCTCGGCCCTGACGCGCTCCGACATGGACAAGCCCAACCCCTACAACACCTATCAGATCGACGGCCTGCCGCCGGGACCGATCGGCAGCCCGGGCCGGGCATCCATGGAAGCGGTGGCCAATCCCTCGCGCACCAAGGACCTGTATTTCGTTGCCGACGGAACGGGCGGGCACGTCTTCGCCGAGACCTACGAGCAGCATCAGCGCAACGTCGCGAAATGGCGCAAGATCGAGCGCGAGCGCCGTGCCGAGCAGCAGCAGAACGAGCAGGCGCAGCCGTCCGGGAACGGATCGGCGAACTGACGCGAAGGGCCGGTCGTGCACGGTCGGCCCGCCAGACCGGGGCAGGGGATGACAGGCGAGAGACACAGGACCGCAGCAGCCGACGCGCTCAACAGCATGACGGGCTTCGGGCGCGCCGAGGGCACGCTGGGAACCGCGCGGTGGACATGGGAACTGCGCTCCGTCAACGGCAAGGGCCTCGACGTTCGCCTGCGGCTTCCCGGTGGCCTTGAGTCCATCGAGACCCAGGCGCGCGAGATCGTCTCCCGGCGGGTGTCGCGCGGCAATGTCTCCGCAAACCTCTCCTATCAGCGCGGGCAGGGTGACCTCGTTCCCCAGGTCAACGAGACGGGGCTCAATGCGGTCCTGGCCTCGCTGGAGGCGATCCGTGCCCATGTTCCCGATGCCGCTCCGGTGGCGCTGGAAGCGATTCTCGCGCAAAAGGGCGTCATCGATTGGAAGGAGCCGGAAGAGGATGAGACCGAGCGCGAGGCGCTTGAGACCGCGCTTCTGGAGGGCCTCGGTGAAGCGCTGAACGCGCTTTGCGCCATGCGGGCCAGCGAGGGGCGCGCCATCGAGACGGTGCTGCGCGGACAGCTTGCAACCATTGCGGATCTCACCCAGCAGGCCGAGGATGCGCCCTGTCGCAGCCTCGATGCGATCCGGGCCCGTTTGTCGGCCCAGGTGGCGGCGCTGATGGAGACGGGGGCCGGGCTCGAGCCGGCGCGCCTGCACCAGGAAGCCGCGCTGCTTGCCACCAAGGCGGATATTCGCGAGGAGCTGGACCGGCTGGTCGCCCATGTGGCGGCGGCGAGGGCGCTTCTCGACAAGGGCGGGCCCGTCGGGCGCCGTTTCGATTTCCTCGCGCAGGAGTTCAACCGCGAGGCCAACACGCTGTGCTCGAAGTCGAACGGCACGGAGCTGACCGCCATCGGTCTGGAGCTCAAGACCGTCATCGACCAGATGCGCGAGCAGATCCAGAACCTGGAGTGACTGCGATGGCTGGTGCCGCCACCACGGACATGCATGGAACCGTCGTCACGGCGGATGAGGCGGAGGCGAGCCGGCGCGGCCTGATGCTGGTGCTGTCCTCGCCCTCGGGCGCGGGCAAGTCCACCATCGCTCGCCAGCTTCTGGACCAGGAGACCAATCTCAAGCTCTCCGTCTCCGTGACCACACGTCCGCGCCGCACGAGCGAGATCGACGGCGTTCACTACCATTTCATCTCGCGGGACCGCTTCGAGCAGATGCGCGACCGCAACGAGCTGCTGGAATGGGCCGAGGTGCACGGCAACTTCTACGGCACGCCGCGCGATCCGGTCGAGGAAGCCCTTTCGGCGGGCCAGGACGTGCTGTTCGACATCGACATCCAGGGCACCTTCCAGCTTTACGAGGCGGTGCGCCCGGACGTGGTGTCGATCTTCATCCTGCCGCCGTCCATCGCCGAGATGAAGTCGCGCCTTCATCGGCGCGCCGAGGACACGCCGGAGATCATCCAGCGGCGTCTCAAGACCGCTGTCGGCGAGATGAAGCACTGGTCGCAGTACGACTATGTGATCGTCAATGATGACCTGCAGCGTGCCTTCGAGGGGGCGCGTGCGATCCTGCGCGCGGAGCGGCTCAAGCGCGAGCGCAGCCCGGCGATCGGCGCCTTCATCGACGGCATGGTGAGTGACCTCAAGCGCGAGACCGGCGAGAGCTGACACCGCGTATCTGTCGCTTTCGGCTATCTGGTTCCGCTGCTTCCCATCTTTGCCGTGTCCACTGAAACCTCTTCATCCTTGCTGAGGGCACCAATGGGCCCCGGGTCGCGGGCCGCAGGCCCTTGCCCGGGGTGACGCCGGAGGGGCAGGGGAGGTCTGTGGGGCGTCTCAGCCCCTGGCGAAGGCGTTCGCGACCTGCACGAATTGGGCGACGTCCAGCTCCTCGGCGCGGCGTGTCGGCGTGATGCCGATACCCTCGAGGATCCTCTCCGCATCGGGATCAAGCGCCTTGAGGCTCGCGCGCAGCATCTTTCGCCGTTGTCCGAAGGCGGCGGCCGTGACGCGCTCCAGCGCCTTCAGGTCGACCGCGAGCGGTGTCTCGCGCGGTGTGAGGTGCACGATGGCCGATGTGACCTTGGGAGGGGGCGTGAAGGCCTTGGGGCCGACGTCGAAGGCAATGGTCGAATGGCAGCGCCATCCGGCGAGCACGCCGAGCCGGCCGTAGGCCTTGTCGCCGGTCGAGGCGACGATGCGTTCGGCGACTTCCTTCTGGAACATCAGCGTGAGCGACTGCCACTCCGGTGGCCACGCGGGACGTGTGATCCAGTTCAGCAGGAGCTGGGTGCCGACGTTGTAGGGCAGGTTGGCGACGATCTTGAGCGGTCCGCCCTCCGCGATGCCGGCAAGATCCAGTGTCAGCGCGTCGGCCTCGATCACCTCGAGCCTGCCCGGGTAATGGGCCGCGATCTCGGCAAGCGCCGGCAGGCAGCGCGGGTCCTTTTCCACCGCCACGACCTTTTTGGCGCCAGCGACGAGAAGCGCCCGGGTGAGACCGCCCGGACCCGGGCCGACCTCCAGAACGGTGGTCTGCGACAGGTCGCCGGCGGTACGGGCGATGCGCAGCGTGAGGTTCAGGTCGAGCAGAAAGTTCTGCCCAAGCGCCTTCTTCGCCTGCAGCTCGTGGGTGCGGATGACCTCGCGCAGGGGCGGAAGCGTGTCGATCTGGCTCATGAAACGGGGATCACGCGATAAGGCCGGGATCGGCAAGCACGGCGGCCAGCCGCACGGCGGCGGAAAAGCTGTCGGCGCGCGCGGTTCCCGCCCCGGCAATTTCCAGCGCCGTCCCGTGGTCGGGAGAGGTCCGCACGAAGGGCAGGCCGAGCGTTGCGTTCACTGCCTCGTGAAAGGCGAGCGTCTTGGCCGGAATAAGCGCCTGGTCGTGATACATGGCCAGCGCGCAGTCATAGGTGGCGCGGGCCTCCTCGTGAAACATCGTGTCGGCGGGCAGGGGGCCGCGCGCGTCGATGCCCTCGGCGCGAAGGGCGGCAACGGCTGGAGCGATGACGGCGGCATCCTCTTTTCCAAGCGCGCCGTCCTCGCCCGCGTGCGGGTTGAGCCCGGCAAGCGCCAGACGAGGGTTCGCGATGCGGAAGCGCTCGATCATGTCCTTGTGCACGATGCGCGCCACGTCGATCACCAGTTCGCTGGTCAGAGCCTCCGGCACCCGCGACAGCGGAATATGCACCGTCACAGGAACCACCAGCAGGTCCGGACCGGCGAGCAGCATGACGGGAAAGCTCTGCCGGCTGCCGGCACGCATGGCCAGCTCGCCCAGGAATTCCGTATGTCCGGGATGGGGGAAGCCGGCGTCGTAAAGCGCCTTCTTGTTGATCGGGCTGGTGACCAGCGCATCGGCGACGCCGCCGGTCACGTCGGCGACGGCCCGTTCGATGGATGCGATCACGTGTCCGGCGGTTTCCGGATCGGCGATGCCCGGGCGGTCGGCGATCGGCGGCAGGTCGAGGGGAACCACCGGCAGCGAATCGGGAAAAAGCTCGCAGGCCTTGTCCGCGTCCGTCTCGACGACGGGCACATCGAGCCCCAGCCGTGCCGCGCGTGCGGCAAGGAAGGGGGCGTCGCCGATCACATAGAAGGGTGGCAACGCGCGTTCGATCCTCTCCGACCAAGCGGCAAGGATCACGTCCGGCCCGATGCCGCCGGGCTCTCCGAGGGTGACCGCGAGCGGGCGGCGACTGGTGCGCATGGGATCAGCGATAGTCGATGATGGCGCGTGAACGCATCTCGCGCAGCAGGCGGCGGCTCATCTGCTCGCCTTCCTTGTTGCGCAGCTCGTCCTCGATCTCCATGCGCGCGGCGGCGTTGGACTGGATCTCGCGCTTGTTGCAAAGGACCAGAAGCTCGAACCCCTTCTGCGCGGGCTGGGGCGGGGTGGCCTTGCCAGCGGAGGTCTTCTCCAGAACTTCGCGGATGGGGGCGGGGACCTCGGTCTCGAGGCGCGTACGCACGGGCATCACCACGACCTCGCGATATTCCTCCGCCAGCGCGTCCGCCTGCTCGCAGCTCGTGAGGCGGGACCGGAACTGCTCGGCCTGGCGCTTGCGCTGCGCCTTCTGTCCGTTGGACGCCTTGCCGGGCACGACGAAGATCACAGAGCGGACGCTGTATTCCATCGAGGTGCTGCGGTTCTTCTCGTCCTTGCGCTGAAGGGCGGCGATGATGTCGGCCTCGGAAATCTGGACGTCGCGCTGGAAGCGGGCGCGCAGGATCTGGGTCCAGCCGATCTCGGCCTCAAGGCGGTCGCGCAGCGTGTCGGGGCTTATGCCCGACTGGCGAAGGGCCTGGGTGAGCTGGCTGGTGGAGAGCTTCACGCGGCGCGCGATGTTGGCATAGGCGTTGTCCACGTCCGACTTGGACACGCTGATCCGCAGCCGGGATGCCTCGGCCTTCTTGAGCTGCTCGTCGATCAGCTCCTCCTGTGCCGCGCGACGGGCGGTGGCACCGCCACGCCCGGTGGTCAGGCGCAGGAGCTTGGCCCGCTGGCTGATGTCATAGGTGGTGATCGGCGTGCCGTTGACGACGACCTTGATCGACGTCTGTGCCTCGACGGGAGAGCCCGCCACGCCGATCGCGAAGACCATGGCTGCGACGACGGCCATCCAGCGCAGTGCACTCATAGTTTCCCCCTGGGTCTCGCCCGACCTGCCCGCCCGCGCGGAACAAGGTGTCGGACGGATCATCTCGAACTTCCCGTTGCGCTCCCAGACGATCCCGACGCCATGTCGGGCCGTGTCGCAAGGAGCGGTCTCATTTGGCGACGGACGGATCCGCCGTGGCCGGTCTCAAGCCTGACGCAGGGTCCCCGCCCGTGGCGGCCGCGTCAAGCCGTCCGGTGTCCAGGATCATGCCATGCCACCGGAAAACGGCCAAAAATCGTCCGGCGTCGCCTCTTGGGCGTGTGGGCGGACGGATCAGTTGTCGGCAGAGCTGGAGAACTCGGTGTCGCCGATGGTGCGCAGGCCGAAGCGGAAGAAGAACATCCGGTCCGTCGTCTGGCCGTTGTTGCGGCTGCGGTCCTCGGCATAGGCGAAGGACATGGAGAAGCCCTCGTCGTCGTAGCCGATGCCAAGGCTGTCGCGGACGGTGTTCTTGCGCTGCAGGTCGTAACGCATGGAACCGAAGAGGCGCCAGTTTTCCTGAAGGCGCAGGCTGGCCGAGCCGATTATCTCCTCGCGCGGCGTGGTGATGCCGAGCGCGGGCTGCGAGGAGAGATAGGCATACGCCAGATTTCCGGTGACCGGACCGTAGATGCCCGTTGCCTCCACCTGGCCGCGGCGCATGGCGAGCGATTTGCCGTCGAACCGCCCCTGCGCGCCGAGGCGGAAGCCCTGGAACGTGTCGAGGTAGACGCTGCCGACGTAGTCGCTCGAACCCGTTTCGAGGCCGGAACTCGTCGTCGCGCCGAGAATGTCGGGCGTGCGGTACGAGTTCGTCCCGGCGAGATGGAAGGAACGGCCGAAGAGGGCGGAGACGTTGAACAGGTCGTCGAACTGGACGCTGTATTTCAGGCCGACGTTCGCGCGCGTGCCGCCTTCCGACCGGTCGAAGCCGGAGAACTTGTCGTATTCGAACAGCGTCGTGGAGTCGAAGACGATGCTCTGGGCGTCATCGTTGGGCAACTCGCCGATGCGCCCCTCGTTGGGACGCACGATGATCTGCGCGACGGGCTCGATGATCTGGTTGCCGCCCTCGAAGGTGCCGATGAACGGGAACCGGTAGTCGAGACCGATGGCCGGCATGATGCGGCCGACGACGGATTCACCGGTCAGCGAGTTGACGTTGCGATCCTGCGAGGCCAGGAAATAGAGGTCACCCTTCACATAGGCGAAGGGGGTGAAGACCTGGCCGAGCGGATCGGTGATCGTCGAACGCCAGTCAGCGCGCAGCGAGGTGCGCGTGAAGGTGCCCTCGATACCGCGGAACCGGTCCACGCCACCGATGCTGATGGCATCGGTGCGCTGTCGTGTCAGGCTCGTCAGGTTTCCGGTGAGCGACAGTTCGCCGCCCGCGACCGGATCCTCGAAGATGTAGTTCCAGTCAACGACCGGGTGCACGAAGGGCTGCTTGTCCTGCAACATGCTGCCCACGGGCAGGAAGCCGTTGGGCGAGTTCAGCGCCGGCGCGGCCGAATAGTCCTCCTGCGAGATGCGGAAGGCGTAGGCGCGCATGTCGAAGCGGTTCCGCTCGCTCTGACCTGTCATGTAGAGCTGGGACACATCGCTCGCGTTGCCGAACTTGGCGAAGCTGTAGTCGTTCAGGAACGCCCGGTCGGTGCGCCAGGAGAGATCCCAGCCCCATTTCCAGCGGTCATTGATGAAGAAATCGCCCTGGGATGCGATGACGCCACGGAAGCGGCGATTGCCGCTCGAGGTCGAATATTCGCCAGGCTGGGCCTGAAACAGGCCGCCCGCGTGGATCGAGTAGGACCCGTCGATCAGCTTCTGGCGCCAGTCGACCTGGCCGAGCACGCCCTGCTTGGTCAGGGGCGTCGCGGTCACAAGCAGGTCGTAGCTCGGATCGAGCGCGAAATAATAGGGGATGCGCACGCCCGCGCCGACGCGGTCGCCAAAGACCGCGGACGGCGTCAGGAGGCCCGACTTTCGCCTGACGGACGGATCGGGCATCGACAGATAGGGAAGATAGGCGAGAGACCGGCCGAAGAACTCCAGGGAGGCCTTCTCGAACTCGATCGTCTTTTCTTCCTGGTTGTGCACGATCGTCTGGGCGCGAATGCGCCACAGCGGCGGCTTGTCCGGCGGGTTCCTCGGCGAGGTGTAGACCGTGTAGACGCCGTTGTTGAACGTGGTGCGGTTGCCCGCTTCGCGCTTGGCGCTTTCGGCGAGAAAGCGGGTACGCTGGGGCGTGTCGAGCTGAAGCTGGGCCGCGAAACCGTCGCGCAGGTCGTCGGACAGGTCCATGGACGCAGCGCGGACGACGTTTCCGCCGGGCTCGGTCAAACGGACATTACCCGTGGCGCGCAGGCGGTTCTGGCGACGATCGAAATCGACCCGGTCGGCCTCCACCGTGTTGTCGCCATAGTAGATCTGCACGTTGCCGACGGCGGAAATGATGTCGCGGTCGAAGTCGTAGCGCAGCTCGTTCGCTTCGAGCAGGAGCGGCTCGGCCGGGTCGACCTGACCGGCAAGCTGATCCGTGAGGCCGGACTGGGCGCGGGAGGAAACCACCGCTCCCGAAACACCGAGCACGGCGAGCGCAAGGCCAGCCAGGGCGGTGCCGCGCAGCAGGGCGGAGCAGCGCGCACGCAGGCTCACTCCGGCCCGCACGCGGGAGGCCGATGTCGTCACCATGTCCGGAAGTTCGGCCGAACTCATCAGCCGTCCTCCAGATGCAGGAGGATCGTGATCCCCATCAATACTCCAAACACTCCTGGCGCCCACGCCGCAAGAAAGGGCGGTACGATTCCCGCGCCGCCCAGGTCCTTGCCAAGCTCCGAGAGAACGTAAAGCACGAACCCGGCAAGGATTCCACCCAGAATCAGTCCGCCCAGTCCGCCCATCCTCGAAACCCTCAGGGAAACGCAGGCGGCGATCAGAACCATCGCGGCCAGAAGCACCGGCCTTGCGAGAAGTGTCTGGTATTGAAGCGAATACCGATAGGCCGGAAGTCCCGCCCTGCGGGAGAGTTCTATGACGCGGGGCAGGTCCCAGAACCCGATCGATTCAGGTGCCGCGATGCTTTCGCGCACCTCGGCTGGAGTCAGATAGGTGGAGACGGCCAGCGTGTCGCGGTGCTCCGGATCGCCCGTGGTCGTGTAGATGGTGGCGTCGTCGAGCTGCCAGGCGCGGTCGGCGAGTCGGGCCTCCGTGGCCTCTATGCGGCGCGTGAAGCTTCCCTGCCGGTCGAAGGTGAACAGCGTGACGCCGAAGAGGCGCTCGCCACCATCGAGAATCTGCTTGGCATGCAGGACCGATTCCCCATCGGCGCCATCCTGTCGCAGCCAGATCTCGCCCGTTGTCTGAAGAAGGAAGTTCTGTTCGCGTCCGAACAGGCCGGCGGCGACGCGATCCGACTGGTCTCGCAAGACCACCGCCAGCGGATTGTAGAGCGTGACGGCGAGAAGGCCGATCGTGATTCCCACGATCAGTGCCGGGGCGATGAACTGCCATACCGATACGCCGGCGGCGCGTGCCACGACAAGTTCCAGCTTGCGCGACAACCCCAGGAACCCGGCGATCGCACCGAAGAGCACGGCGAAGGGCAGCACCTGCTCCATGAGTTGAGGCACGCGCAGCAGCGAGATCAGGGCAACGCGGAAGAGGCCCGCACCTGCCTCGCCACTGGTTCGGCGCAGCAGTTCGAGCAGGTCGAACAGGAAAATGAGCGCGGTGGTGAGCAGGAACAAACCCAGGATAGCCCACACGAAGCGCATGGCGAAATAGACGGCGAGGGTCGTGCCGGTGCGGCTTGCGGTCCCGATCATCCCGCGGCGCCTCCCTGGATGCGGCGTTGAAGCCGTGCGACGAGGGTTTCGGCCCTCTCCACGACATACTCGCCCGCCTGCGCAAGCGCTCCGATCCAACGCGGCGGGCGGCCCCGCGCGATGGCCCAAGCGGCGAGGCCGCACGCCGCAAGCGGCAACAGGTAGAGGGCGGGCCAGGCGGCCGGTGCCTCCGGCACGATGGTCACGAGCCCGAAACCGGCGGCCCGTACCAGCATGGCGGTGAGGATTGCGGCAATGGTGGCCATGGAGCGGTTCTGGCGCGTTGTCTTGGGCTGGCCGATCATGGCGAAGACGATGAGACCGAAGGCGAGGGGATAGAGAGGCTGGCTCAGCCGGTCGTGGAACTCGGAGAGCAACTGGCCCCGGTTTGCCCTGGCGTAGGCATCATCGGGGGCGGGCGACAGAAGCGACAGGGTGGGGCGTTCGCTGGCCTTGTAGGTGACCGCGGTCTCGGAGGGAATCATGTTCGACAGGTCGAAGGCATAGGACTGGAACCGCACGATGGAGATGCTGCCCGTGCGTCGCGCACGCCGCTGGATGGTACCGTCCTGCATGATCAGGAGCGTCCGTCCAGCCGCCTCGACGATGCGCCCGCGTGCCGCTTCATAGGTGAAGATCGTGTCCGGGTCGCGCTCGTCGTGAAGCAGAAGTCCGTCGAGCTGGCCGTCGCCGGCCCGGTTGCGGATGTGGAACGTCAGCCCTTCCTCGATGCCGATGAAGCGACCGGGACGAACGATATTCGCCACGAGGTCCACGCGAACCTTGGTGATCTCGTCGCGCAGCGATGCAAGGCCCATGGGTGCCAGCGCCACCGAGAGGCAGGCGCACAGAAGACTGACGGCAAGCGAGAAGACGATCACCGGCCGAACCAGAACCGCGCGAGAGGCCCCGGACGCGTTGATGACGATGAGCTCGCTGTCGTTCGACAGCGTGTTGAGCACCAGAATCACCGCGATCAGCAGGGCAAAGGGCGCGATCGCCTGGGCGAGAAAGGGCATGGCGAGAAGCGTCATGCCGACGAACTGGACGATGGTCTGGCCCTTGGCGGTCACCAGGTCAAGCTGGCGCAGGGCCTGCGTTGCCCAGACGATGCCGGCAAGAGCGCCGAGCGTCATCAGGAACGCGGCCATCAGTCGTCTGAGGACGTAGCGCTCGAAAGTGGTCATCAGCCCCGTACCGGTTCCGGCCGCGTCGTTGGTCCATGTCGCATGAAACGACCGTGTCGTTCCCGCTTGCGGTTTTCTCGTGGCGCCCGTTCATTCGGTGCCGGTTGATGGCATCCGTTTCCGGCGTCCCCGCTGCCGGGGGCCGGGACCGGGAGGGGTCCCGCGTGCCGCACAGAAGGCGACCGACCGGAGCAGGGATCCGTTCCGCCCGATTAAGCGCGAGTTTAGGTAAATGTTTGGCCAAGAAAAAGGGTTAACGGTGAATTAGCGGTGAGCCGCTTGCCGCAGGCGCAAAGGAGCACCATTCTAGGAACACGAGCGGCCGTTTACCGGCGACCGCCGCGCGGGTTGGCGACATCCAGCCTGCCGCGCGCGAGGCCGGAGCGGGCGAATCGCCATCCTTTTTCCGGGACGGGCACCAGACCTGCCCGTGTCCCACACTTCAGAACGAGGGGTCCGTCTTGCTTCCCAAGATCAGTTTCACAAAGGTCTCCGTGCCGACCAAGGGCGTCGCGGTGCTGTTCGTCGACGACACACTGGCGCTTGGCGCCCAGGCGAAGGCCGTGCTTGGCGCGGGCGAGGGCGTTCTCGCCCGTGCCGCCGCCGCCGGCAACTTCACCGGCAAGGCGCGTGGTGTTCTCGATATTCTCGCTCCCGCCGGCCTCGAGGTCGAACGGCTGATCGTGATCGGTCTCGGCAAGGCCGAGGATATCGCGGGTCTCGGCGAGACGGACTGGAGCACGCTCGGCGGAATCGTGATGGGGGCTGTTGGAAAGTCGGCCTCCGCCCATGTCTGCCTCGAGACACCCTCCGGGGAGATTCCGGCCGAGTTCGCGGCCGCCTTCGCGGTCGGAATGAAGCTGCGCGGCTACACGTTCGACCGGTACAAGACCAAGAGCGACGACGACACGCCGGCCACGGCCGCACGGATCGACATCTCGCTCGAGGACGCCAAGGCCGCGAAGAAGGCCTTCGCCGATGCGGATGCCGTGAGCGACGGGACGCTGCTTGCGCGCGATCTCGTCAACGAGCCGGCTAACGTCCTCACCACGCTCGAGTTCACGGCGCGCGCGGAGGCGCTCACGAAGCTCGGCGTCGAGGTCGAGGTGCTCGATGAAAAGGCGATGAAGAAGCTCAAGATGAATGCGCTTCTGGGTGTCGCCCAGGGGTCGGAGATGCCTCCGCGTCTCGTCATCATGCGCTGGAACGGCGGCAAGAAGAACGATGCCCCGGTGGCCTTCGTCGGCAAGGGCGTCGTCTTCGATACCGGCGGCATCTCGATCAAGCCGGCCGGCGGCATGGAGGACATGAAGGGGGACATGGGCGGAGCGGCCGCCGTGACCGGCCTCATGCATGCGCTTGCGGCGCGCAAGGCCAAGGTGAACGCCGTTGGCGTCATCGGCCTCGTGGAGAACATGCCCGACGGCAAGGCCCAGCGTCCCGGCGACATCGTCACCGCCATGTCGGGCTCGACGATCGAGATCATCAACACCGACGCGGAAGGCCGCCTGGTGCTCGCCGATGCGCTCTGGTACACGCAGGACCGCTTCAAGCCGTCCTTCATGATCAATCTCGCGACGCTCACCGGTGCCATCATCGTTGCGCTCGGCAATCAGCACGCGGGCATCTTCTCCAACAACGACGAACTGGCCGAGCGCCTCACGGCGGCGGGTCTTGCCAGTGAAGAGAAGGTGTGGCGCCTGCCGCTGTCGAAGGAATACGACAAGCTCATCGACACGCCGAATGCCGACATGAAGAACACCGGCGGACGCACGGCCGGCTCGATCACGGCGGCGCAGTTCCTTCAGCGTTTCGTCAACGATGTGCCGTGGGTGCATATCGACGTGGCAGGCACGGCCATGGGCAGCCCCAAGACCGAGATCAGCAAGACCTGGGCGTCGGGGTTCGGCGTGCGGCTGCTCGACCGGCTGGTGCGCGACAACTACGAGGGCTGAGGCCCGCTTCCGCCTCCTTTCCCTGGCGGAGCACCGTTCGGGGGAAGGAGGCTGCCGACAAAAGAAAACCCGCCGGAAGGCGGGTTTTTTCGTTCTCGCCCTGATGCTCTTCCCTGAAGAAAGCGGGGCGGACGGACGCGGGACGTCCCGTATCAGCAGGCCTTGTAGGCGCCGGTGCATGCGCCCGCCGGCTCGACGACGACGGTTCCCATGGCCGTGGTCACACCGGCAAGTCCAAGCACCAGTCCGAAGAACAAAGCAATCCGCAGCGCCATCTCTAAAGCTCTCCCGTTGCCCCGTCTTCCGAAGGCGACTACCGTCACGCGGCATTCGCCGTGAAGGTGTCCCGAAATCCTGCGCGGGGCGCGTCTGGGTCGTATCGGGCAGAGCCTGCCCGGCCGAAGTTGGGAAACCGTTAATCGTGAATCCTTTCCAAAGCAAAGCCGGAACACGGACGCGCGACATTTCGGCAAACCCGTGTTGCATGCATGCCGCAGACGAGATCCCGATGGGGAGCTATTTCTTGCGTAACCCTTTGACCAAGCGGGAAAACCGAACGCCATGACCGAGGTGCTGTTCTATCACCTGACGCTGCACCCGCTGGAAGAGGTGTTGCCCGGATTGCTCGAGACCTGTCTCCAGCGCGACTGGCGCGTCGTGGTGCAGACCGGTTCGAGCGAGCGGTGCGCCGCGCTCGATTCGCTGTTGTGGTCCTATCGCGACGACGCCTTTCTGCCGCACGGCACCTCGGCCGATGGCCGCGAGGCGATGCAGCCGGTGTATCTCACCGACGGCCAGGACACGCCGAATGGCGCGACGGTCCGCTTCCTTGTCGACCGTGCGGTGCCTGGCGACCTTTCGCCGTTCACCCGAGGAGTGTTCCTGTTCGACGGCTCCGATCCGGAGGCTGTCTCCGACGCTCGGGGACACTGGAAGCGCCTCAAGGGTGAGGGACACGAACTCACGTACTGGCAGCAAGCGGACACCGGGCGTTGGGAGCGCAAGGCATGAGTGATCGCAGGCGGGGAGTGCCCAGGGCGAACGGGCAGGGGATGAACGGGGAACGGACGCCCGGGCTGGCCGGTGGAGGTCCTGGAACACCCGGCTTCCTGGCCAGGCGTGATTTCGCCCGCGACCGGCTCGACTCGATCACGGGCGCCAAGGGGGGAGAGCGGGAGGACCGCTCCGCCTGGTTTCGTGCCGTCTATGAGAGTGCCGCGCGTGATGCGGCCGCCGTGCCATGGGCGGATCTTGCACCCAAGCAGGCGTTGAGCGACTGGCTCGCCGACAATCCGGGCGAGGGGCGCCGGGCCCTCGATGTGGCGTGCGGGCTTGGCGACAATGCGGAGGAACTGGCCGGCGCCGGGTACAGAACCACGGCCTTCGACCTTGCGCCGGAGGCCGTTGCATGGGCGCGCGAGCGGTTTCCCGAAAGTGCTGTCGACTATCGGGCGGCGGATCTCTTCAACCTGCCCGCCGAGTGGGACGGCCACTTCGACCTCGTGCATGAGTGCTACACCCTGCAGGCGCTGGACGGCGCGCTGCGGGCGACCGCGTTTCCCGCCCTTGCAAGGCTCGTGGCACCGGGCGGTCGGCTTCTCGTGATCACGCGCACGCGACCGGAGGGGGCCGATGTCGACGGTCCCCCCTGGCCCCTGACACCGCAGGAACTTGCCCGCTTCGATGCGCTCGGCTTCACCCGCGAGGAAGCGACGCCCTACGAGATCGTGAAAGGCGAACGCGTCATACCCCACGTGCGAGCCGTGTTTAGTCGCCGGTAACGCTACGGCCATCTTCTCTTTCAACCTTCGCAAGAAGGCTGCGACGCCCCGCGATTCGTGCTACGCAAAAATGGCAGGGGTAGTCGGAACTGCCGCAGGGGCGTGCTCAGGTGCGCGTCTGGGCCAAAGCGGAACTATGAGTGGCACGCGGATTGACAGGCATGGGGGCAGATACGTCCGGGGGGAACACGTTTGTGCGCCCCGGATCCGGCCCGCGCGTCACGCGCGGGCAGATTTGGTCCATCGTCGGTGGTACCGGACTGGTGCTTGCCGTCGCGCTCGCGCTGGTGCTGATCGTGACGAGCGTGGTCGTCTCGATGCGCCAGACCGCCAACCGTATCGACGACGAACGGGCGATGGCCGCCGCTTCGGCCGCGATCGGCGCGCTCCAGCGCCGCCTCTCGCTCACTGTTCAGGACAATGCGGTCTGGGATGAGGCCTATAACGCCGCGCTCGGCAGCGAGGCAGGCGTATGGATTCGCGACAACTGGGGCGCTCCCAGCGCAGCCTATCCTCTTTACGACGGGGTCGTGGTTCTCGCGACGGACCTTTCCCTGATCGCCAGCTACATCAAGGGGGCCGAATTCACCCCCTCCGGTGCGGCTGGCCGGATGATCGCGCAACAGGCGGCGCGGGCCCAGGCCAGCGACAGGCCGGTGGCGAGCCTCCTGCGGATCGGTGACATGGTCGTTGCATTCGCCGCCATGACGATGAAACCGTTCTCGGTCGAACCGACCAATGGAGAGATGCCGGTTCTGATCCTGATGAAGGCGATCGACGAGAATGTCCTCGAACTGATCAGTCGCGACTATCAGATCGTCTCGCTCGGTATCGATGGCACCAGAATGTCCGACATGCTCAATCTCGAGCTGAAGGATCCGAACGGGGAGCGGATCGGTTACCTTTTCTGGCCCAGCCGGAAGCCGGGAGACAAGGTGTTCGAGCAGAACCGCCCGCTTCTCCTTGTCGCGGGTGCGACACTGGTCGTGTTCCTGCTTCTGGTGCTTGCGGCGGGTGCCGTGGAAACCACGCGCCTGCGCCGGATCGCGGCCGCTGCCGAACTTGAGGCAAAGCGGGATCCGCTGAGCGGAGCGCTGAACCGTGGCGGGTTTCTTGAAACCCTGGACACGCTCGCAAAAGAGGTTTCGCCGGAGAGCCCGCTCACGCTGCACATGCTGGATCTCGACGGCTTCAAGAAGGTCAACGATACCTATGGGCACGCCGTCGGCGACCTGCTCATTTCCGCCGTCGCGGTACGTCTCGCCGGCTTTGCGGATCAGTTTACGGCAATCGGCCGGCTTGGCGGCGACGAGTTCGCCCTGGCGCAAGTGCAGGCCCAGCCGCCACAGATTCTGGCGCAGCAGGTGATCGACGCGCTGTCCATTCCCTTTATCGTCGGAGAGCGCGAGTTTCATGTCAGCGCCAGTATCGGCCATGCCACAAGCCTTGACGGTGGCGATCCGGCTGAGCTGATGCGACGGGCCGACGTGGCGATGTATGCCGCGAAGGCGGCCGGCAAGTGCCGTGCCTTGCAGTATGTGTCGGGCATGGAGGACCTGAGGCGGCCGGCGGACGTGCGAAGCTGACGCGCCACGCTCGATCGCCTGTTAATCTCCTCGTCATGGAAGCAGGGCAGCTTGCCCCCTCGCGGTCTCGGAGACCGCGACCGTAGAGGAGTGACAGAACATGGCCGCGCGCGCGGTATCCCATCCCGAGTTTCACAGCGTCGAACGGATCGGTTGGCTTCGCGCCGCCGTTCTGGGCGCCAATGACGGGCTTCTCTCCACCGCCAGCCTCGTTGCCGGCGTCGCCGCGGCCCAGGCCACGACCTCCGACGTCCTGATCGCGGGTTTCGCCGGCCTTCTGGCCGGAGCCATGTCGATGGCCACGGGGGAGTTCGTTTCCGTCTCCTCGCAGGCCGATACGGAAAAGGCGGACCTTGCGCTGGAGCGGCGCGAGCTGGAAGAGGATCCCGAAGGCGAACTGGAGGAGCTCACCGGCTTCTACGAGGCACGCGGTGTGTCGCGGCAGACGGCCGAGGCCGTGGCGCGCGAACTGACAGCGGCTGATGCGCTCGGCGCTCATGCCCGCGAGGAACTGGGCATCACGGACATTACCACCGCGCGGCCGCTGCAGGCGGCGCTGACGTCCGCGGTCACCTTCGCGGTGGGAGCGGCCTCGCCACTGATTGTCGTCCTCGCAAGCCCGACCGCCATGCTGCTGCCCGCGATCGTCGTCTCGACGCTGTTTTTTCTCGCGATCCTGGGAGCCCTTGGTGCCCGGGCGGGTGGTGCCAACGCGGCAAGGGGGGCTTTGCGGGTCACGGTGTGGGGCGCACTGGCGCTTGCCGTCACCTCCGCCGCCGGCGCGCTTTTCGGGGCGGCTGTCTAGGATGTGGCCCCATCGCGAAGACGGGCAAGGAGAGCGGGCAGGCCTGAGAGATCCGGGAGCCGGTGGAACCTCTCGTGCCCGTCCGGCTCCTCCGCCCGTTCCAGTTCCCAGGTGATCTCGTAGGGGACATGCACGGCGTGGCTCCCCGCCTGAAGCGCGGGAAGAATGTCGGATTTCAGGGAGTTGCCGACCATCGCCGCGCGCGCCGCGCCATCGCCATGGCGCGCGAACAGCGTTTCGTAGGTTCCGGTCGTCTTCTCGTGAACGATCTCGATGGCGTCGAAGCGCTCCGCCAGGCCCGATTCCGCGATCTTGCGCTCCTGGTCGAAGAAGTCGCCCTTGGTGATGAGCACCAGCCGGAAGTCACCCGACAGCGCCTCTAGCGTCTCGTTCACGTGGGGCAGCGCATCCACCGGATGGGACAGCATCTCGCGCCCGGCCTCGAGGATGGCGCCCAGAACGCTGGACGGGGCGCGACCGTCGCTCACCTCGACCGCCGTTTCGATCATCGAGAGAATGAAGCCCTTGATGCCGTAGCCATAGAGCGCGAGGTTGCGCCGCTCCGCGTCGAGCAGGCGTTCCACCAGATTGTCCTTCTCGCACCAGTCGGCGAGCAGTTCGGCGAAGCGCGCCTCGGTCAGGCGGAAGAAGTGCTCATTGTGCCAGAGCGTGTCGTCGGCGTCGAAGCCGATGGTGGTGAGGCCGGTGCTCACGTTCCCTCCAGCTCCGCCGAGAGTTCCAGCCAGAGCTCTTCCGTGCGAACCAGCTTCTTTTCCAGATGGGCACGCTCGCGCACGTATTTCGCCGCGCGCTCGGGTTCACGTGTGAAGAGGTCGGGATCGGAAAGCACCTGGTCCACACGCTCCATCTTCTGCGTGATGCGGGACATCTCGGCCTCGGCGTCCTTGATCTCCTTGCGCAACGGAGCAAGGCGGGCACGTTTTTCCGCCGCCTCGCGCCGCTTCTCCTGCGCGGTGCGGGTGTCCTCGGGTTCCGCCGGTTCCTCACCCTGCACTTCCGTCGCGCCGTGCTCGGTCTTCTCGCCGCGCTCGCGCTTCAGGATGAGCTTGCGATAGTCCTCCATGTCGCCGTCGAAGGCGCGCACCCCGCCGTCGGCGACCAGCCACAGGCGATCGGCGCAGGCCTCGACCAGATGCCGGTCGTGCGAGATGAGGATCACCGCGCCCTCGAAGGCATTGACCGCCTGCATAAGGGCTTCCCGGCTGTCGATGTCGAGGTGGTTGGTCGGCTCGTCGAGGATGAGAAGATGAGGACCGTCGAAGGTGGCAAGGCCCAGAAGAAGGCGCGCCTTCTCGCCACCCGAGAGATCCTGCGCGGCGGTGTCCATGCGACTGGTCGACAGGCCGAAGCGGGCGACCCGGGCACGCACCTTTGCTTCCGGCGCCTCGGGCATGAGCTTGCGCACATGGGCAACCGGACTGTCGGCGGGAACCAGGTCGTCGAGCTGATGCTGGGCGAAGAAGGCGACCTTGAGCTTGGGCGCGCGGGTGATGCCACCGGAGGAGGGGGCAAGGCGGCCCGCGATCAGCTTGGCGAAGGTGGACTTGCCGTTGCCGTTCGCGCCCAGAAGCGCGATGCGGTCGTCGTTGTCGATGTTGAGCGCAAGGCGCGACAGCACCGTGCGCTCACCGTATCCCACGGACACGTCGTCGAGGCGGATGATCGGCGGTGCCAGCCTGCCCTCCGGTTCGGGGAAGGAGATCGGCGGGCTCTCGCTGTCGACCACTGCCGAAATCGGCTCCATCCTTTCCAGCATCTTGAGTCGGGACTGGGCTTGGCGGGCTTTCGTCGCCTTGGCGCGGAAGCGGTCCACGAACGCCTGCATGTGCTTGCGCTGGGCGTCCTGCTTCTCGCGCGCCTTTTCCTGAAGCTGCATGGCCTCGCGGCGCTGGCGGTCGAAGCTGTCGAAGCCGCCGCGATAGAAGGTGAGCTTGAGCTGGTCGAGGTGAACGATGCTGTCCACCGCCTTGTTGAGCAGGTCGCGGTCGTGGCTGATCAGCAGGACCTGATGCGGATAGCGCGCGACGTAGTTCTCAAGCCAGAGCGTGCCCTCGAGGTCGAGGTAGTTGGTCGGCTCGTCGAGAAGCAGCAGGTCGGGCTCGGAAAACAGCACCGCGGCAAGCGCGACACGCATCCTCCAGCCGCCGGAAAAGGCGGAGCAGGGGCGCGCCTGCGCGGCCGTGTCGAAGCCGAGGCCGGCGAGAATGCGCGCGGCGCGCGCTTCCGCCGAATGGGCGTCGATGTCGGCAAGGCGGGTATGGATCTCGGCGATGCGGGTCGGGTCGCTCGCGGTTTCGGCTTCCGCCATCAGCCGGGCACGCTCGGTGTCGGCGGCCAGGACGACCTCAAGGAGCGTTTCCTCCGTCCCCGGCGCTTCCTGCGCGACCTGGCCGATGCGCAGGTTCTTCGGCAGGCGGATCTCGCCGCTCTCCGGCGCGCTTTCGCCCGTGATAAGGCGGAACAGCGTCGACTTGCCGGTGCCGTTGCGGCCGACGAATCCGGTCTTGGCGCCGGCGGGAAGAGTGACGCTGGCGCGGTCGAGCAGCGTGCGTCCGGCAATTCGGTAGGTAAGGTCTGTGATCTGCAACATGGCGGGATCAATGGCGGGAAAGCGTGTCGCGCGCAAGGGCACCACGGCAACGGTCGGCGGAGATTTTTCGCACCCGCCCGAAGCGGTTCGCGGCAATTGCAGTGCGAGGCGGGACATGCCTAGGATGCAGGTCTCGCACACACAAGCCGGAGGGGAAAACCATGTGCGTTCCAGGGTGTCAGGAAACCGTCGCGCGCCGGCTCAGCCGTCGCGGCCTGCTCAAGGGGCTTGCCGGGGTCACGGCGGGCACGGCCGCCTTCACGGCTTTTCCGCCGCCGCGCGCGGCCCGCGCCGCGCCTGCCTCGTTCGACCGGGCGGTCGATCTCACCCATGCGCTCATGGAGGATTTTCCGACCTTCTTCGGCAAGCCGCAGCTCGAGATGGAGCGTACCGCGGAGTTTTCCAAGGACGGCTTCAACATGTTCACGTGGCATCTGGCCGAGCACACGGGAACCCACCTCGACGCGCCGCTGCATTTCTCCGCCGACGGGGCGAGCGCGGACGAACTGGCTCTGGACCAACTGGTGGTTCCGCTCGTTGTCGTGGATGTGAAGCAGCAGGCCGCGGATGATGCGGACTATCAGGTCTCGGTGGAGGACCTGAAGGCCTTCGAGGCGGCGAACGGGGCACTGCCCGAAGGTGGCTGTGTTGCCATGAACTCGGGCTGGGGCGCGTATGTTGCCGAGAAGAAATTCCGAAACGCGGATGCGGACGGTGCGATGCACTTTCCCGGATTTTCGAAGGAGGCCTGTCTCTACATGATGGAAAAGGGCGTGGTCGGCATTGCGGTCGACACGCTGTCGCTCGATCCCGGCGCCTCTAAAGGTTTCGATGTGCACTACACCTGGCTGCCGTCTGGCCGCTGGGGCATCGAGTGCCTTGCCAATCTGGACGAGGTGCCGACAACAGGCGCGACGATCGTGGTCGGCGCGCCGAAGATCAGGGGCGCGACCGGCGGCCCGAGCCGGGTTCTGGCGCTGGTGTGAAGGGGAGTGGGAGCGGCCGGTGTCCGTGCCGGCCGCTTCTGTATCGGATGGCCGTCAGAGCTGCGGCTTGGTGAGCATCAGCCAGACAATCGCGAGAACTGCGCCGAAGGCCGGGAAACCGCAGACGAACCACATCCTGTAGAGCCGGTGATAAGCCTCTGGCAGCGGGTGGTTCCCATCCCGGGCGGCGACCGCGAGCTGGCGTAAGCGGATCTGGATCCACACGACCGGGAGCCAGAACATTCCGACGAACACATAGAGAGCCAGCGACAGGGCAATCCAGCCCTCGCCGAGCGACCAGCCTACCTCGCGCGCGAGCAGATAGCCCGTCACGGGCTGCGCGATGGCGGCGGTCGCGGTGAAGAGCGTGTCGGCGAGCACGACGATCCCGGCCACATGGGCGATCAGCGCCGGTTCCCGGCTTCGGTTCGAGATCACCATGAAGAAGGCAATTCCCGCCCCGGTGCCGAGCAGGACCGTCGCGCCGATCACATGCAGGAAAAGCAGCAGGAAATAGGTCATCGGTCGTCGGCGAGGCTGAGAGTGACGAGGGCGAGGCCGGCTGCGGGCAGCACCTTGACCAGCGGGCCGAGCGGATCCGCCCAGAGGTCGGGCGCAAGGAGGGTGCCTCCAGCGAGATAGGCCAGCGACACGGCGATCATGCCCAGACACGCCGCGCGGACACCGGGCCGCCACAGAACGGCGAGACCGAGGACAATGTCGGCAATGCCGCCGGCGATCACCGCTGCCCGGGCGAGGGCGGTGTCCATGCCCCTGTCCGTGAGGATGTCCCGTGCGGTTTCCAGTTGCAGGAAGCCGATCACGCCGGATGCGGTCCAGAACAGCGACAGCAGCACGATCGTCAGCGGGAACAGCAGGAAGAGGCGGGCATACCAGCGTTCCTGTACGGTTGCGGGCAACGCCTTGAATGTCGCCTCAAGCGGACGGCAGGCATTGCCGCCCGCGCTCGTCCAGGCCGACGGGTCGCCGCCGATGCCGTCTTCAAGTGCCCGGACCGCGTTGCTTCGAAGCGGAGACCGCCAGCCAAGTCGGCCGGCGAGATCCGCGACACCGCAGCACAGGCGCAGGAAAGGCGCGGGCACCGGCATCTCGATACGTGCGGGCGGATGGCCCAGCCAGCGCCGTGTCATCTTCAACGTGTCAAGAAAGCTGCGTGACCGGGCCTCGGTGATGTCGGCCACCGTTTTGGCCGGAATGTCTCTCTTGGCGGCTTTCACGGCGGCGGCGGTGAGATCGTCCACGAAGACGGTCTGAACGGGGGCGTCGGCCAACACGCGCGGCAGCACGAAGGGCAGGCTGGCGGCCGCCCTGAGCAGGGCGGTTCCACCATAGGCGGCCGGGGCGATCACCAGGGTCGGACGCAGGATCACCCAGTCGATCGGGGAGGCGCGGACAATGGCGTCGCCTCGGGCCTTGGTGCGGAAAAAGTCGGTTGGGGCATCGTCGCGCACGCCGGCGGCGGAGATCTGTACGAGGCGTGGATGCGAGGGGGACCGCTCCATGGCGTCCACGAGTGTCGCGACCGCCCGTTCGTGTATCGCGACGAGATCGTCACGCCCACCGTCCTGCAGCGCGCCGGCCGCATTGACGACGACCTCGGCGTCGCGAAGCACCTCTAGCCACGCCTGGCCGTCGAGGCGTGTGATGTCGGCGATGATCCAGTCAGCGTCCGGCGCGAGGCGGCTGGCGGCTGCATGTGAACGGCCGACACCGGTGACCGAAAAGCCCGCAGCCTCAAGCGCGCGCATGCAGGCGGAACCGATAAGCCCGTACCCGCCGAGAACGACGGCCTTTGCCAAGGGTGATCTCCCGCCCGGATGCAATTGGCCTCTCATAGCCGCCGTGCGTGGCGGTGGAAAGGGCGCCCGACAAAAAAGCCCCCGGCGAGAGATCGCCGGGGGCTTCGTGTCTTTCTCCGGAGGCCGGACCGCGAGGGGCCCGGCGACCTGGCATCAGACGGAGTAGTACAGGTCGTACTCGACCGGATGCGGCGTCATCTCGTACCGCATGTTCTCTTCCATCTTCAGCTCGATGTAGGCGTCGATCTGGTCGTCGTCCATGACGCCGCCGGCCTTCAGGAAGTCACGGTCGGCATCAAGGCTCTCGAGCGCCTCACGCAGCGAAGCGGACACGGTCGGGATGTCCTTCAGCTCCTCCGGCGGCAGGTCGTAGAGGTTCTTGTCCATCGCGTCGCCGGGATGGATCTTGTTCTTGATGCCGTCGAGGCCGGCCATGAGCAGGGCCGCGAAGGCGAGGTACGGGTTCGCGGACGGATCCGGGAAACGGACCTCGACGCGCTTCGCCTTCGGCGAGGTCGAGAACGGAATGCGGCAGGACGCCGAGCGGTTGCGCGACGAATAGGCCAGCAGAACCGGTGCCTCATAGCCCGGGACCAGACGCTTGTAGGAGTTGGTCGACGGGTTGGTGAAGGCGTTGAGCGCCTTGGCATGCTTCAGGATGCCGCCGATGTAGTACAGGCAGGTCTCGGAAAGATCCGCGTACTGGTTGCCGGCGAAGACCGGCTTGCCGTCCTTCCAGATCGACTGGTGAACGTGCATGCCCG
>MDTD01176468.1_pt1 | contig 47705 bp, 54 predicted proteins | sample 811221 | NCBI WGS metagenome assembly MDTD01 (sample SAMN05326646, study PRJNA326480) | marine metagenome | isolation source: seawater | place: Pacific Ocean: South West | collected 2011 | reverse complement strand
TGGTGGGCCGTGTTGGTTACGCTCCAACTACCCCTGCAATGTCAATGCAGTACTCTACTATTGAGCTAACGGCCCAGATTTTATTTTTTAATTTCAAATATATTAGTTTTATCACTTACTGCATACATTATAGATAAATTAATCATAAAAAAAGTAATATTAAAATCACTGAAAAAAGACCCACTTGGTATTATTGGAATAAAATTAATCAGTAAATAAATAAATGCTCCTATTTGAATGTAGTTTTTAGATTGAATTATTTTTCCTAAATTTTTAAATATTAAATAAAATAATATTGATAAGCTAATTAATGAACCAACAATTCCGTGTTCTGCTAAAAACTCTATATATATTTGGTGGGGATGAGTGGAACAGTAGTAATCCTTTTTAATTAAATTTCCTTGATCACAAGTAGCTACTCTATAATTTTTAGTACCAACTCCAAGTAAAGAATAGTTTTCAAAAACAAGAAAACCTGATTTATATAGTTTGATGTAAACATTATTCTCTATAAAATAATCTCTGTCATCTTCATTTACAAAATTATTGTAAACCTGCCCTACATATCTATTTTTTAAAAAATCAGATTTTGAAATAATCAAAGATATCAACGATATTGTTATTAGAAAAAAAAACAATTTAAATTTAATTCTAAAGAAATCTAAACATAATATAAATATTGAAAAACCTAAAACTGCTTTAATAGTATTAGATCTTTCGCCAGTGACCAATACAGATGTTAAAAGTAAAACAAAAATTACTAAAGAAAGATATTTATAAAAATTATTTTTTTTCTTTAGTAATAAAAATATGTAACCAAAAACTAGAAATAATAAACCATTTATAAATGCTCCTGCTATTGGCTCATCCCTAAAAAAACTGACAATACGTGTACCGTGGGGACTTTCTAATGTACCATAACCTAATAAATTTTCCCCAAAAAAACTTTCAAAAAAAACATCAAATATAAATATAAAAAAAATAATTGTCCAAACTTTAAAAACAGAAAAATTATATCTGGTTTTAAAAAAGAAATAGTTTATTGCAATAAAAAAAATTATAAATCTAAAGAAACCAAAATTTCTTAACATTGATTTATTTGGATCTAAGGAAATAAATATATTTAATATTAGATAAAAGTTTAACAGAATTAGTAATATTAAAATTTTATTTTTAAATATATAATTAAAATTGTTAAATTTAAAGTCTTTGAAAAAATAATATAAACTGAATAAAGATATATTTAATAAAGATATAGATGGACCTAATATTATCGATAAAGGTATAAATGTAAACAATAAGTAGTAGAGATTAAAGTAATTTTTTTGTTCAATCATTATTTAATTTTTGTCGTAAATAAATAAACTATTCTTGGCTGATAAGATATTAAAATATTATTTTATTTAATCTAGTACTGAGTCAATATTTTTTAAATAGAGTTGACCAATTTTATTAATATCATATTTTGAATTTTTCTTATATCCTAATTGGGCTTTATAATAAAATATTTTGTAATTTTTTATTATTTTTATTATGCCATTAGAAATTGTTTTAGGATGATTATTTTTTATCAACAAACCAAACTTACCATTCTCCAAAATTTCTTTTGGGCCATCTGTATTAGTTGAAAGACAAGGTAGCCCATAACTTAATGCTTCAATTAAAACATTTCCAAAACCTTCGAAAAAAGACGGTAAAATAAATAATTTTGCTTCTTTGTAGTATTTTGCAGTGTTATGAGTCCATTTTTTCAAAATAATTTTTTCATTTAATTTTCTAGCTTTTAAATATTTTTCAATGATAGGTTTTTGACTGCCGTCACCAACTATTAACAACTTAAAATTATTATTATTTTTTGTAAAAATCTCGAAACCCTTTATTAGTTGGTAAATACCTTTTTCTTTCGATAACCTTCCAATATACAAAAGGTTTTTTGAACCATATTTAGATTTTTTATTATTTGGATTATCTATAGGATTTGGTAGAGAGATAATTTTAGCTTTAAAAAGAAGTTTTTTTTTTAACTTATAAGCACTATTTTTTGAGTTAGAAATTATTAAGTCACTTAGGGGATAAATTAGAGATTTTATAAATAGTTTTATATAATCCACAGGACTAGGATCATATTTAAAATAATCTATTGGTGCTGAATTTACAGATACAACTTTAAATCTCAATATTTTACTACACAAAATACAAAATTGAAGATTTGATAGGGCAAAAATAACTGTATCTTCTCTTTTATATCTAACTAAAATCTTATATAGGGATACCAAACTAAAGTAATTTTTAAGTATCCAATTAGAATTAGCGTTTTTCTTAAAAAAATATTTAATATTTTTCTTTTTTACTAAATTTTTAAATTTTGGTTTTTTATAGGATATAAAATTAATTTTTATTTTTTTTTTAGATAGGTAATTTAAGAGTCTCATGGATGTACTTTCAATACCACCCTCTGAAAAATTAGGAAAAAAAAATATTACATTTTTTAGCTTCATGAATTTATAATTTAAATTTATGAGAGAATATTTGTAAAAACACGCAGCTCCATAAAAGATCTGGATTATAATAACTTTCTTTATATTTTTTGATTAGCCGTTGAAACTCATTTTTTCTTATATTTAATTTATTAAATACAATAAACTTATAATTTTTGGATAGATCTAGTACTAAAAGTTTGCCCATACAATCAAAAAATATAACTCCAATATTATTTTTCATTTTGAATCCAATTATAAAAATTATCAATTCCTTGTTTTATATTGACTCTAAATTTAAATTTGTATCTTTTTTGTTCACTTTTAATATTGGCCTCAGTTTTTATAATATCACCTGTTTGTAATGGGTAATATTTTTTCTTTATTTTTTTATTAAACTTTTTTTCAATTAAGCTAACAACATTCATTAAAGGAATAGATTTTGGATTTCCAATATTAATGATTTCATTAAATTTTTTTTTATTTTTGTTTGTCTGACTAATTAACCTGTTAATATTTTCAATAATATCAGAGATATATGTGAATGATCTAGAATGATTCCCATAATTATATATATCAATCTTTTTATTTTTAATAATATTATTAAAAAATTTAAAAATTGACATATCTGGCCTTCCAAATGGACCATAGACAGTAAAAAATCTCATACCAATAAAATTCATATTATATAAATGATTATAAACAGAAGAAATTTGTTCTAAAGTTTGTTTAGAAACAGCATAAACTGAAATCATTTTTTCGGATTTAGGTTTTTTTTTATTCACATCTCCATAAACTGAGGATGAACTTGCATAAAGTATAGATTTTATGTTTTTCTTAAGTTTAAAATATTCCAAGAGATAAATATATGCTTCAATATTATTTTTTATATAAGTTGTAGGATTAATTATTGAATATCTTACACCAGCTTGTCCAGCTAAATGTACAATATTTTTAATTTTATTTTTAAATTTATCTATCTTTTTTAGGGAATTTTTATTTTTTAAATCAATTTTAATAAAAGTAAAATTTTTATATTTTTTAAGTATTTTTAAACGATTAATCTTATATCTAACATCATAATAATTATTTAAATTATCAATTCCGATTACTCTCTTATTTTTGCTCAAATAAAATAATGATAAATGAAAACCTATAAAACCAGCGCAACCAGTGATTAAAATCATACTAAACCTTTTAAATATTCCTTAACTCTTTTATTATGATGAAAGTTTTTAATATCTTTTAAACAGTTTTTAGCTAGAATATTTCTCAGATAAAAGTTATTTTTTATTTTATTTATTTCCATAAGCCAATTTTGAGTATTAGAAAAATTTTTTACAATTATACAGTTTTTTTTGTCCTTTACGACTTCCTTAAATACTTTTAAATTCGAACAAATTATAGTTTTGCCAGCTGTCATATAATCAAATAGTTTTAAAGGTGATGTAAATTTAGTTATATCAGATACATCACCTGCAGCTGTAACAGATTTTGTGTAAGGCATTAGAAGAATATCCATTTTAGAGAGTAGTCGAGGTATTTTTTTATAATCTTGATGACTGAAAATCTTTAAATTATTGATTTTAAATTTTCTTTGAAGTTCTAATACCTGATATTCCATTCCTCCATAAATATAATAGATGTTATCTTTATCCATTCTTGCAAGCTTTATTATCGTACCTATACCTTTAGAATAATTTATGGATCCGAAATAACCAATATTTAAAGACCTTTTGTTTTTTGAACAAATATAATTTGACCTTAGGGCGGTTCCTGAAGGCAGTACAACAATATTTTTTTTTGTTAATTTAAACTGCTTTTCATAATGTTTTTTAATACTGTATGAAATAGCAATGATCTTTACTAATTTTTTGCTTTTCAAAATATTAAAATTTTTAAATATAAAATTAACTATTCGTGACTCAATTGATATGTCATGATGAATTTCTAAAATACATTTTTTTTGAAAAATAATGCATAAAAAAATGACAAAAAAATTTCTAGAAATTATTAAATCACTACTTCTTAATGATTTAATTACCGCAAAAAAAGTATAAAGATAATAGTTTATCCCTTTTGGATTTTTAGAAAATTTATAAAGCCTTTCTATTCTAAAACTATATTTTACATTATAAAATGAGTTGATAGGAGTTGAGGATTTAGCTGTATTAGGAATAATCAATGTTACATTATTTTTATTTTTTGCCAAGTACTCACAAGTTTTTACTACTTGTAATGAATTTGGAACGTGCGATGGTGTAGATCCGTCAGAAATATAGGTAATATCCATAAACTTCAAAAGCTTCCTATAATTTTTTCAACTCTTCTAAAATCGATAAAATACTTATCTAAAAGTAAACAATTCGAAAGTTTAATAAAAATAAAGACAAATATCATTTAAAATTATTTTGATTTACAATAACTTATAATTATTCCTAGTATAGTATTTAAATATTATAAAATTTGTTATAAGTAAAAAGTAGTGGATAATTGTAAAATTTGTAATAAGCCAGGCTCACTTAAAATAGATATTCCTTATAATTCAGAAAAATGTAAGAGCTTTATACATAATTATTACAATGAATATTCTGACGAAATTACATCAATCTTGAAAAACAAGAATTATAGTATTTTAATATGCTTAGATTGTGAGTTTATGTGGCAAAAATATATACCAGATGAGAACTTTTTGTTTGACCTTTATGAAAAGTATATTGATGCAGAAAAAAGTTTTAATAAGTTTATTGGAAATCGAGATAAATTTAGTAATAGTTATCATCAAGAAGCTTTAAATATTTTAGCTCTTTTCAAATATAACGATCCAAAAAACATAAAAATACTTGATTATGGATCAGGTTGGGGTGGTTGGATTTTAGAAACTAGAAAAATATTACCAGACGTCGACGGTTTAGAATTTTCACCTAGCAGGGGTAAATATTTATCAGAAAATAACATTAATTTAATAAAACTCGATGATATTAAAATTAAAAAAGATTATTATAATTTTGTAAGGTGCGAGCAAGTTTTAGAACACTTATCAGATTTAACTTTATTTTTTAAATTAATGTCAACAATTATTAAAAAAAATTGTTACTTACATGTTGCAGTTCCGAATGCAAAAAAATTATTAATAATAATAGGATGGAACTATATCTTAATAAAGGTCCTACTCAACCTCTTGAACACTTAAATGCTTTCACACCTAAAAGTTTAATAAAAATTGCAAATAAATACGGCTTCAAAGAAATAAGTATTATTAAATTATTATTAATATACAAATATAAAGGAATATTTTCTATTAAAAACTTTAAGAACTTTATAAAGAGTTTATACAATTTTTTTTTTAATACCTCAAAATATTTTCAAAAAATAGATTGAAAATTTATAAATAAAATTAAATATTATCGATGAGCTTTTGGATTTTGTTTGGTTTAAAAATAATTTTGCCCCATAGCAAATTTTTTTTATTAATTAACTTCTTTAAAGAATATTTTTTTTTAAATAATTCTTTAATTTTCTTAAAGTTTAATACATTAACTAGATTTTTATCAACAAATTCCTTAAACCATAATTCCCTAAAATTTTTTTTATTTGAATAAAATTTAAAAGGTATTACATTGTAGTATAAAGCTTCCAAAAGTCCTGTGGATGTTGTAGCCATTACACAATCAATTTTATATTTAAATATTGTGTTTGCAAAACTTTCTGTATCATCTAAAATCTTAATACCATTTTTATTTAGAAAAATAGCCAAATCCTCAGGTAAATTTCTTGAAACCTTTTTTTTATAAAAAACTGTTAAATTTTTAATTTTAATTATATTCTTTAGATAAATTTCGATATCTCTTAAACTTAAAAAATCCTCATCTAAAAATAAACAATTTTTAATTGATATGTATTTTTTTTTTTTCAATATTTTTTTTTTAAAGTATGGATTTCCAACTATATAGACATTGTTTCTGTTATATTTATTGTTTGCTAGCTTCAATTGCTTATAAAAAAAATTACTCCATACCAAATAATTCGAAAATTTAGTTGTTTTTAAAATTTTCATATTTTTTGAAATTCTCCCGTGCATATAAATAGTAGATTTTATATTTAATTTTTTTGATATTTCAGAAAACACTCGCATTTCTCTGTAATCATCAATTAAAATAATTTTTTCAATATGCAGTGGTTTAAATATTTTTAATAAAAAATATATAAATTTTTTATTTTTATAATCTTGGATAAATATTCTTTTAATTAAAGTATAGCAAAATAGATTAGGGATTTTTATTAATGCAAAAAAAATTTTGAAGTCTATATTTGTTTGCGTTCTAACTAAATTAAATGAATTATTTAAAATTTTCTTATTAATAAAATAAAGAGATCTTTTATCTATCTTTTTAGTTTTAGAAAAAAAAATAAAATAATTTAATCTTTTAATATTTTTAAATTTGATTATTAGAATATTTATTATTGAAATAATAATTAATATTAAATGTAAAATTTTAGTCATTATTTTTGCTATTTATAATAATAAATGTTAAACCGTTTATGATTATGAAAATAATTATATTTTTAAAATAATCTATGAAAGTTTTTATTCAATCAAATAAATATCAACTACTTGCTGCTAAAGTATCTAAATATTCCTTTGAAAAATTTGGATGTGAAGTGAAAATCATGAATTTAGAGGACAATATATTTTTAAAAAGTAATTTTAATAAAAAAATTAGAAGAAATGATAAAATTGTACATTTTAAAGATGATTTGCAATCTTTTACATTGTTAAGATTTTATGCACCAGAGTTAAATAATTTCAGCGATAAGATTTTAATAATTGATCCAGATATTTTTGCACTGAAAAATCCAAAAACCTTATTTGATGAAATTGGCGATAATAATTATGATATAGCATGTACATTTTATAACAATAAGCCGCGATCAGAAATGATGTTGGTAAATGCAAAAAATCTAAATTGGAATTTTAGTAAAATTATTAAAGACTTGTTTAGTTTAAAAATAGATTATAGAGATTTGATGGATTTAAACTTTGATAAAAATTTACGTATCAAAAATATTGATAAAAAATTTAATTCACATGACATAATAAATTCTGATACAGTTTTACTTCACACGACCAATAGAATTACGCAGCCTTGGAAAGAAGGATTACAGGTAAATTTTGAAAGAAATAATTTAACATCATTTTATTTTTTTAAGCAACATTTAAAAAAAATACTAAATTTAAGTTACGATAAAAATTCAATATCTAAAATATTTCAGAGGCATCCAGATGAAAATGTGATAAATTTTGTAAAAAAACTTTTCATTGAAGCAAGAGAGAACAAAATCATTTCTGATAAAGAAATTAATGAAGAAATATTAAATAATAATATCAGTAAGAATTTTTTTAATTTATCTTAGAATTAGCAAGTAAATCTATAATACTTAATAACTGTATTTGATGAATATTTTCTACATGATTATAAACTCTTGAGTTAACCCAAATATTTATTTTCCCAAATTTCGTCAGTGAATTATTTTTTTTAAAACCAGAAAAAGTGATTAAATAAATTCCTTTTTTTTTAGCAAACTTTGCAGCATTTATTATATTTTTTGAACTTCCACTAGAAGAAACCAAAATCAAAACGTCACCTTTATCAAGGTAAAGCTCGATTGTTTTTTTAATCCAAAATTCGTATCCATAATCATTTGAGAAACATGTAATTAAATCGGCCTCATTAAAATTAACACAACGAATTTTACCAACTTTAGTCAAATCAACACTGAAATGTGAGGAGATTGCTGCACTTCCACCATTTCCAAAAATTGCTACTTTTTTTTTTCTTTTTTTGCATTTTATTAATTCGTTTGAAATTTTTTTTAATAATGGTAATTGTAATCTATCAATTCTTGTTAATTGGTTAAATTTCTTAAAATAGTCTAGTAAGTAATATTTTTTACTTTTCATTTAAATTTTAATTTTTTTTTTAATATTTTTACCCAACTTTTTTTAAATTCTAAATTTTTATCGTCAATATATATATCATAGCTGGGTTTTCCCATAATTAACTTATGATAATTTACATTCCATTTTTTAAGTTGATTTAAAGTCATCTTATGCCCCATTTCCCTAGCTTTTTTAGCATTATCGTTATTTCTTCCCATATATCTTGCTGTGAAAATTTTTATATAAAATTATTTTGGTATAAATAATTTATAAAATTTATATTTTTTTTTATTGGCTTGGATAATTTGTAGTTTTGTCCTTTTGTAATACAAATAATGTTATCTAAATCAAAACAAATTGTTTTTTTCATACTAATTTAAATTTTTTTCTATAATTTCTATAACTTGGCTCTCTTTCAGTCCATGGGCAAATTTTTTTTTATGAGTTTCGCAGTGTAAAGTAAAACAAGGGTAACAATCCATAAAATTATTATTTTCTATTACTATGTTATTCAAATAATTTATAGAATTTAAATGAAGAAAACCTGTATGAATTAAAAAATTTTTCTTTTTAAAACAATTTGCAAGATGATTGAATAAACCCTCGTAAGTAACTAAAAATTCACATCTATAAATTAGATAAGCTAGTTTCCTTAAATTTTGGTCAAAAAAAATAGTACATCCATTTAGTCTAGGATCTCTAGATGTTCCAATTTGTATCCAATTGATATTTTTAAAATAAGACACAACTTTTTGTAATCCTTCAACTTTCCAATCTTTATTACTTGTAAAAGTTTTTTTAGTAGTTGATTGAATTAAAGAAAATTTTTTTGGTAAATCCATACTAGTATCAAAATTTTTTTTTTCCTCCTCTGAGAAATAGAACTCGTTTTTAATATTTGGATCATTTAAATTCATATTAAAATGTTCTGATGCTGCTTTACAGATGTGAATAGAATTATTTTTATGAAAATATAGAAAATGCTTCTTTTTTTGTTTTTTAGTATGAATACTATCAAATTCTAAAATATTAAAACCTTTTACACTTTTTAAAAAAAACCATATATAACTATTTAATCCGAACTTAAATAATTTATAAACTCTTGGATTATTAAAAAAAAGCTCATAATAATTTGTAAAAAGTAAAATTTTTTTTTTGGTTTTAATATTAATTTCTCTAATTATATTACTCATATAAACATGGTCTCCTATAGCATTGCCTACTCTAAAAATTACAACAAAATTTAGTAATTTTAATAAATAGTTTAATGATAAACCAAGTACGATATTAATTATTTTTGATAGAATAGTCTTAAACATTTTTTTTTAATAATTTAGTTGTGCTAATATTTTTTAAATTTTTTAATATAATTACTTTACCACCTTTGCTTCTAATAAATTCAGAGCCAATTATTTTTTTATTTTTATAATCGCTTCCCTTAAAAATTATATTAGGGGAGATTTTTTTTATTAATTTTAGAGGTGAGGTGCTATTAAATATAATTACTTCATCAACATATTTTAAATTTAGTAATTTTTTTTTTCTTAAATTCTGTTTTTGAATTGGTCTTGATTTTCCTTTTAGTTTTTTTATAGATTGATCTGAATTTAACAACACTATTAATTTATAGCAAAATTTTTTTGCTTGCTTTAAAGAAAAAATGTGGCCTTTATGTAGTAGGTCAAAGCAGCCATTTGTTAAACCTAATTTATATTTTTTTTTCATTTAATTTTTAGATATTCTTTTAAACTGATAATAGATGTATATTTTTTTTTCACTATAATGCCTGCTGATGAAATAGCATTTAGTATAGACTTTTTTATACTATTTTTACCTAAAATACTTACAGCAAGCACACCTATAAAAGTATCACTAGCACCAGTTACATCAAATGTTTTTATTTTTTTAATTTTAAATATTTTTTTTTTTTTATTTAAATTAAAATGAAAAAGACTTTTATTTCCTCTTGTAATTATTAAATCGCTAAGAAATTTATTTGAAAAAAAAGACGATATTTTTGAGTTAAACTTAGTTTTTTTTTTAAAAAAATCGTTAAATTCTTTTTCGTTTGGCACAATAATATTACTTCCATCGTAAAACCTTAAATCCTTTTTTTTTGGGTTTGTGATAACAAGTTTATTTTCTTTTAAAAATAATCCTGTAATTTTTTTAAACAATCTTTTTGATATAATCCCTTTATTATAATCAGATATAACCAGTATACTAAATTTTTTTAAGTGTTTAATTATATAACTAATTATTTTATTTTCTGTTTTTTTTTTTATGCTAGTTAATTTTTCTCGATCAATTCTTACAATTTGTTTAGAGTTAATGTAATATCGTGTTTTTATCCCAACTGTATAATTTTTTTCATTAAACAATTTATATCTTATTCGACTCATAGAGAGTTTCTTTAAAATAAGTTTATCACCTGAACCTCTACCAATTCTGCTTAATAATAAATATTTTTTACTTAATGAATTAATATTATTTGCTACATTAGCAGCACCTCCTAATCTATAAATTTGTTTAGTTGGTTTTACAATTGATACATTGGCTTCAGGCGAATTTTTTACAAAATCATTCTCATAAAAAAAATCTAATAATAAATCTCCAACAATCAAAATCATTCTTATTTCCTGTAAAAAAACATATTATAACCAACATTTAAAAAATCTATTTTTTTTAAATAGAAATTATTTTTTTTAAGAATTTTTATAATATTTTTTTTTCTAAAACTTTCACCTTTTCCAAATTCATTTTCAATGCACAATGACTTTAATTTTTTGTACTTTAGAATTTCACTCATATTTTTTAATATCTCTAACTCATTGCCGTCTGTATCAATTTTAATATGATTGGGATAATCTACAATTTTTTGTTTTAAAATAAAAGATGGAGAGAAACACAAAATATTTTCAAATTTTTTTGTTCTTGTATCTTTAATTAATGAGTGTCTTGCAGAACCTGCATGATTTGACTCGTAGAAAATTTTTGTATTTGAATTTTTTTTTCCTATAGCGATATTTAGCAATTTTATATTTCTTGATAAATTATTTAATTCAATATTTTTTCTCAAAACCTGCGCTGAATTGATAATGGGTTCAAAGGCAACAACATTTACTTTTGAAATAATAGATGCATACAAAGTATATATTCCAATATTAGCACCGATGTCCCAGAGTAAATCTTTTTTCTTGAAACCGTCAATCCATTCTATTGTACCCTTTTCCTTGGTCAAAATGTTAGAATATCTTTTAAAACAATGATAATTTTTTACATAAAAATGGAAATTTTTATTTTTAATTTTTACTTTAAAAATATTATCTATTAATTGTTGAATTATAAGTTTAATTTTTATTGATTTTTTGTGGTCTATTCTATCAATAATGTTTATAAGGACTTTTAAAAGTTTAGTCAGCATATTTAATAAATAATACTATGCGTAAATTATTACAATTTTTTTTTAGACTTCTTAAATTTTTTCTCGGCTCGTATTATTATCATTTTATATTGAAAATAATGCATTTAAAAAGTAGTGTATTTAAAGGTTACTCTTTAAGACCAAATATTGACGCTTTAAATAAAATAATTAAGCAAGATAATGTAAACTCTTTATTAGATTATGGTTGTGGAAAGGCATTAGAATATACACCAAACCCTTATGAAAATAAAAATTTAGATATTTATTTATTTGATCCTTATTATTCAAAATTTAGCAAACCACCTACAAAAAAATATGATCTAACAATATGTACAGATGTTATGGAACATGTAGAAAAGAAAAATTTAGTAGATGTAATTAATAAAATTTCATACTTTACATCAAAGTCAGTTTTTTTTTCAATATCTACAGTCAAAGCAAAAAAAACTTTACCAGATGGATCAAATGCACATATAAATATTATGGAACCTCAAAAATGGATAAACTACCTAAGATCTAATATCCCAGAAAATATTAGAATATATGTTAGATTCGATGATGAAAAAAAAATCAATGTTCTATGAAAAGATAATTATCTTACTTTAAAAATTTTTTTATTTTTTACTTCAAAAACCTTGTCACACTGATTTAGAATTTTATGATTGTGAGATACAAGTATGACAGAAATATTATTTTTTTTTAAATTTTTTAAGATTTTATTAGAATTAATAAAGTCTATATTGCTTAATGTTTCATCTAAAATAACTAAGGATGGACTTTTATACAAGCACCGAGCCAAAGCTATTCTCTGTTTTTGCCCTGTTGAAACTTTTTCTTGATCATCAACTTTTGCAATTTTTTTTAAAAAATCTCTTGATAGAGAAACTATTGATAATATTTTATTTAATTTTAACTTATCTTTTTTAGAAAAAAATAAAATATTATCTTCAACAGATCCATTAAATAGATATGGTTTATTGTCAAGATATCCTAGGTTTAAATAATTATTTTTTTTATACCTAAATTTGTTATTAAACAATATATTAGCATGGTTCGTATTGAATATATTGCTCAAAATTTTGACAAATGTTGACTTTCCTGAACCACTTTCACCCTTGATGCCTATTATTTTAAAATTCTTGATATTAAAATTAACATTATTGAAAATCTTTAGTTCTTTAAAACTAAAATTTAAATTTTTTACTAAAATTTCATTTATTCTTTTTATTTGTATTAAATGACTTTCTTGAACTTTTTGTGAAATTTCTTTTTTTAAAAAATCGTATGAAACTTTGTTCTCTTTTAAATCTGAAAGAGAAATAGATAGAGACGTAGCGCTAGGCATGATTCTTAAAAACGAAACTACTAATATAGATAAAAATGAAAGTATATATTTTTCGTTGTAATCGTTATTAACTAAATATAAAATTACAAATAATAGACATATTAAAATTATTATTTCATAAAAATTTCTGGGTAATTTTTTTATTGTTTGAATAAATATTTGAGAAATTTGGTACTCCTTCAAAACCTTTATAAATTTAGACTTAAGTGGTAGCTGAAAATTATTAAATTTTACTTCTTTTATTAAACTAAATGTATCTACAACTACTTTAATTACAGAGTATCTAAGTTTTAAAAGTGACTTTGACTTAATTTTGATTTCACTTGCTGTTAAAAAATAATACAAAATTACAGATGGAAACAACAAAATAGAAGTTATAAAGAATAGATCCTTGTTGGCAATATAAATAAAAAAAATGATAACTGTAATTATTAAAAGGTCATTAAGGATTTGTAGAATATTTAAAAAATATAATCCAACTTTTCTAGTCTCGCTCATTACATTTCTATAAAGTTTATATAAACTATTTTCTTCGTGGAACATTAAACTTTTGGAAATATAATTATTAAAAACTTCAAAGGATATTTCATTTCCTATAATGATTGTTATATTTTCTTTTATAAATATATTGATAGATGAGATTATATTTTTAAGAATATAAAAAGATACTATAAGGTAAACATAAAACTTTATATTTTCAGTTTGAAATAGCTGATTGTTAAATTGATCTAAAAAATGGGTATAATCAGAGAATATAGGGTTTTCAATGTCTAATATAAAGTTTAAAAAAATTAATATTGACGAAAGGCCTAAAATTTCAAAAATATTTGAAATTAAAAGCAATATAAAATATATCAATAATAAAATTGATACTTTACCAGAAACTAATTTATACATTAAATTTTGATTTTTTTCTCAACAGTCAAAGTCAGTGAATTTCTAAAAATATTTTTATTTGGATGCTGAATAGGACCTACAGAGTGTAAAGAGTTATAGGTTTTTAAAAAAATAAGAAATTGATTTCTTTTAAATGGTATGGAGTTTATTATTTTTGTTTCTTCAAATTCGAGTGTTCTATTAACGAAATTGAAAGTTTTTTTTTTATCTAAAGGTTCAAGAAAATTTGTACCTGCAATGTAATCATCTGGCCAATTATCTGATGTGACTGGTATTACAATACTAGCTAATTTATGTTGGCTATCGGTATGTGGCTTTATCATTCCATTGTCTGAAGGGATTGAAGATAGTTCAATATAAATTTCAACATCCTGAAACTTAGATGTGAAAAAACTTGGAGCAAAAGGGTGTAATACATTTTTTACGCTAGTTTTTAATGACGGTTTTTGAATATTAATACCAAAATTAATATAATTTTTTTCTAATGTATTTATTAAATATTTTTTAAATTTATAAGACAAAAAATAATTTATTAGCTTTTTAAGAATTTTAGTTTTATTTACTGTTTTATAGAATAAATCTTTATTATTTTTTGATGAAAGACTAAATTTTTTAAACTTAATTTGGTCGTTTTTCTCTTTTGAAACCGAAAGTGATTTTATATTTGGAAATTCATTTGTTAATTCATTATAAATATCATTATCTATCACATTTTCTGCTATACCATAAGGAAATGGATTAAAATCAAATTTTAAATTGTCAATATTAATCATTATATTAAATTATTTATTAATTTTTTATTAAACTTATAAACTAATCTATTTTTATGATTACTAAATAATTTTTTTTTTGCAATTATAAACAATGCTTTATTTTGACTTACATCTGCTTTTGTTAAAAAATTTGAGGGATTTTTAATAAACTTACTATTATATCGATGTGTTGTAATATTTATTTTTTCAAACATTAAAGTATATTTTAAATTAGGTATATTTAATTTATTACAAATTTCTACAATGGTAGACTTGAAATGTGTTAGAACTATTTTTGAGTTGTTGACGTCTTCATGAAAATTGCCTCCAATTTTATATTTAATATTGTTTTGTTTTGCTAATTTAACGATTTCTAACTTTTCTTCATTTAGGTGATTAGGATGTATATACAAAACTATTTTATTGGTAATTTTTTTTAAAGTTTTTATGAGAATATTATAAATATTTAAATCATCGTATTTATTAACTATTTGTTTATGATTATAAAAAGGATGGGTAGTAATCAAAAAATCAAATTTATATCTAGTGCATTTTATTTTTATTTTATTTTTAAATACGAAAATATTTGACTTTTTTAAATACTTTTTTCTTTGCAAATTTTCTTTAATATTAAAATCTGTACAATAAATATTATCAAAAAAGCTATGATTAATTCTCTCAAAACTTTTTCCAACCTCAATTTTGAACAGAATTATTGTTAAAATTTGTAAATATGTAAACCGGCTAAAATAGAACTTATTATTGCTTAAAATAAAATTATTATTATTTTTTAAATTAATTAAAATTTTAAAAAAGAAATTATTAAAAATATTTTTCTCATAAACATAAGAGTTTCTTATAATTGTATATTTCTCATCATTATGTTCATAAAAATAGAGAAGATTTAGTGAAATTTTATTATGCAATTTTAAATTTTTTATAGAAATTGTATAAGGGTTATAAAAAGAATCATCAATATAAACTGATAAAATTTTAAAATTATTTATTATTTTTGTAAATTTGATCTCTAAATATTTTGAAATTATTGTATTTAATAAAAACTTTAATACACTTTTTTTAAGAAATTTATTGTTAATAATATTTAATATATTAATTAAAAAAAATAATTTTAATAAAAGAATATTTGATTTCTTGAATTTTTTTTTTACGTATTCGTACTGAGATCTATAAGTACAAATTATGATTTTTTTGTCTGAAATATTATCAATAATTTGAGTGGTATCACTTAGAAATTTTTCTCGCGTTAAAATTATTAACTTGGACATTTTAATTTATCTGAAGTTGTAATTATTTTAGTACTTTTATGACCTGAAACACTTCAGCAAATTTGACACCAATTTTTTGACCCGCATTTTTTGCTTCATTATAGAAAAAATCAATCCATTTTTTATTCGTCCTCTGCATCTCAGACTTATGACATAAAATAGAATTTTTTTTTAATTTCCAAAAATTAGTTATATCTACATAGTAGTTTGCATTAAAAATTTGAGAACTTTGATACCAATTACTTCTATACATTAATATATTTTTAACATGCCTACATGCATGCAAGGTTGATTTTGCAACTAATTGATGATCGTGATGAATGTCGCCATCCCAGTGAGTATAGACTGTATTAATTTTATACTTATTGACAATATTAATTATTTCCTTATTTAATTCCTCGTTAAACTCTATTTTTAGAGTTTCGAAATTTCCTTGAATTAAATTTTTTATTCCCAATTTCTGCATTGCATTTTTTCCTTCTTTCATTGCAACCTCATTAGATCTTACTAATTTACCTCTGTGATCACTAAAACCAGATCGAGTGGCAACAAAAACATAAACTTTATCACCGTTTTTTATGTGCTTTGCTAATGTTCCACCACAACCAAGTTCTATGTCGTCAAAGTGTGCGCCAATTGCTAAAATGTTCATTTAATTAATTCTTTCCAAAAAATTTAATAGCATTTTTAATTCCGCAATTAAACAAGTAATCTATTATGCTTAGATCTTTTATAAATCCATTAAATTGTTGTTTGTATATTGGATGTTCAAATTTATTCCATATTATCTCTATGTTATTTCTTTTAAATAGATCTAAATCAATATAGCTTTTTGCGCCATATCCAGACAAATACTTGTTTATATTTTTTTTTTTCAAAATTTCTATCAGTAACTGATTTTTACTTTCCGAAATTTTAAGATCACTTGAAAAAATTACTTCATTATTAATCTTTAAGACTTCTCTAATAATAGTTAAACACCTTAAATTAAAATCTAATAAAAATTTTGGTTTAATTAGAAAAATTTTTTCAATGATAGGAAATATTTCATCAAAAAAAACAGATTTTTTATAATTTTCTTTTATTAAGTTTAAGGATTTTAATTGCCAATTTTCATCGTATGATATTTTGATATTATTTATAATTTCATCTCTTTTGAATTTTTGAAGATTTATATTTATCCACTGAAATCCATTTTTTGTCTTTATACGATCCCTATGTGTCCAGCCTCTTCTTGCAATTTGAACATTGTCTAAATATATGAATGTATCTACTGCTGACATTTTTTTAAAAAATCCAATATAAGATAAAAAATCAGGTTGGTGTATTGCTGCAATTTTAGAGTTTGATTTCATTATTAATTATGTTTTTAATTCTACACAATCCCTTCAAATCAAAAATTTTTAGACAGTTTTTAGACATTTCTAGTATATTTAAGTCAATATTTATTTTTGAATAATTAATATTTTTATAAAAGCCCATAAATTTTGAAACACCCATCTTTTTAAGCTTTAAACCCACTGGTATTTCAAATTTTTCTGTTGCTATTATCATACTAGGTAAACCAGTGCTTGCGGCTTCAAATGGTGACATCCCTCCACTACAAACTAATAAATCATAATTGTAATATTCTTTAAAAATATTTTTGACATTTTTTTTTATTGAGAATGTTTTAGTATTTCTAAAAACACTCATTGAATTTTTACCGTAAGCCGGTCCAATAATCAGTCTGGTAACTATTTTTTTTTTGTTAAAAAAATTTGCTAATTTGAAAGATAATCTTCTATTATCACTTCCTCCTATCAAAATTAATATTTTTTTTAATTTATTTCTTTTTCTGAAATATTTTTTTAACGAGTTATCAAACGGTAAGTATTTTAGCCCTCTGTAAACATTTTTCCCTGGAATTTTTTTTTTAAAAATTAATGGACAAAAATTGACATCCGAATACTTAGCTCCACTACCTAAATCATCAAATGTAATTAACCTAGTATAATTTATAATTTTTTTACTATGGGAAGCATTGGTATTTAATCGATCATTTATCCAAAGATTAATTTTATATTTTTTTAAAATCTTATTCTCCCAATTTTTTTTTTTAAAATCTACTTTTTTAAAATTTATTCTTTCTTTTTTAAGTATATTTAAAGATGGTCCATGATTATTTATTAAGAAAAGAAAATCTTTTTTTTTAAATATTTTACAAATTCTTAGGGAGCGATATAAATGACCCATCCCTTTAGCATAGGAAGACTCTACAGCGAATATAATCATTTTAACTATATTTTTTAAAATTAAATCTGTATTTTTTAAAGTTTTTAAGAATTTTTCTATAATCCTGCATTGTGTCGATTGTATATGAAAATTTTTTATTATAGTGACACGGTGAATTAAAAATTCCTATTTTAAACTTTTTTTTGTTTTGAAGAATATATTCATTAACATGTTCTTTTTGATATTTTGATTTTGCGTTAATAAAACTTTTCTTTAAAGCGCTTTTTGAAAAAATTTCGATACCAATGCCAATTGGCAAAACTGGAAGTGTGGTGCTATAGTCAAATTTGTTCATAACATGAAAATTTGCTAATTTCTTTATTGAGACAATATTTGCAAAAGGATTATCTGCAGTTAAACGAACTATATCATTAAATTTAAACTTCAAGGAACATTTATAATATCTGTCTAATACATTTTTTTTACTACCACAAAAATATTTCAATTTTTTTTTTTTACAAAAATTTACAATTTTTTTGTCTTGATTTAAGTTTGTGGTTGCAACAATTGTATTCTTTAGTAGTTTGGTTTTTTTTAAAGAATAAATTATATGTTCTAGTATTGTTTTGTTTCCGATTTTATAAAATAATTTATTTGGAAGCCTTTTAGACCCTGTTCTTGCCTGGATTACTATTCCTAAATTATTTAATCTCATTCCATTTTAAAATATGATCCTCTTTTGCATTTATAGTTATCTTTCTTCCCACTACTTTATTTATAAATTTTGGATAAATACCAGATCCAGGTCTTTTAATAGCTAAGTGATTTTTTTTTAAAATTGTATTCTTTGAAATATCTATTTTTAAAACTATACTTTTTCTGTTATTAATTCTATTCTTATATTCTCCTTTTGCAGGTTTTTTTAAATTTGATCCCTTAAGTTTTTCTATTAATCGTATTCTTGAAACTATCTCTGTCATATCCTTGGGATCAGAGGATAACATATGATCTGGACCTTTTGCTTTTTTGTTGAATGTAAAATGTTTTTCAATCACTTTAGCTCCAATTGACACTGCTGCACAAGATGCAGTCGTATCAAGTGTGTGATCAGAGTACCCAATTGGTATTTTTGGAAATGTCTCTATTAACGTCCTTATAGAATTCAAATTTGCATCTTCTGGATAAGTTGGGTAACAGCTTGTACAGTGTAATAAGACAATATTGTTATTTCCTTCTGATTTTATAGTTTTTACAGCTTCCTTGACCTCATTCAAATCACACATGCCGGTTGAAAGAATTATTATTTTTTTTGTTCTAGCAACATATTTTAAAAAGGGTAAGTTAACTGCATCATCGGACCCAATTTTATGAATTTTAACATTGAATTTTTCTAATAGATCTACATCACTCTCATGTGATGGTGTTGAAAAAAAATCTATATTTTTTTTTTTTGCATACTTAAAAATTTTTTTATGCAAGTCATAGTCAACTTCATATTTTTTAAATAAATTAAACTGAGAAATCTTTCCAGTATTTTCCATTTCGAAAATTGCTCTTTTGCTAGCTATTGTTTCAGCTTTATAAGTTTGCAATTTTACAGCATCAACCTTAGATTTAACGGCTAAATCTATTAATTTTTTTGCCTCTTTGAAATTTTTAAAGTTTCCTCCAATTTCAGCAATTATATATGTTTTTTTAGAAAAAAATTTTTTATACATTAATTTCTTAAGTTCCAATTATTTGAGATCTTTTTGTATAATTGTGTACTGAAAACTCTCTTCCATCAATTGTACATTTGTCATCTTGAGTTTTTCTTGGTAAATAGCATTTTTTACAAACTTTGCTTAACTTTGTAGCATCACAAGACTTGTGTAATTCCCTGATTTTTGTCATTTTTTCTCCGTGCCAAATTTCATGCACAGATTGCTTTTTTATATCGCCTATTATTTCAATGTTTTCCTCATCATTAGAACATTTCATAACTAATCCGTCGGCACCTATAACCATTCTTTGATATTGTTGCGGGCAAATAAAATTTTCAATGTACTCAATTTTTTCTTCCTTATCATTGAATAGGTAATCAATTAAAGGATTAAAAGCTACTTGATCTACTATAGGAGAAAAAGTATCATAATATTTTTTTGGATCTTCTGCTATTGCTGGCCATATGCCTTGAACTTTTATTACTGGCTTTTTTAAATTATTATCATCTTTAAATTTTTTTATTTTTTTTAATTTTTCTAGAAGTTCCTGGAATCGTAAAGGCTTTCTAATTTTATTATACGTTTCGTCTGTTCCATCAATTGAGACCGTTATCCAATCAATACCAGCCTCTGTAATTTCTTTAAAATAAGGGAGAGTTAGTTTGAAACCGTGTGTTAATGTTGATATTTCTTTTATACCTTTATCTTTTGCATATTTTATACATGCTGCAAAATTTTTGTTTAATGTTGCCTCGCCTCTCAAACTTAATCTTATTGCCACAGTTTTATTTGCTATCTCATCAATTACTTTTTTAAATAATTCAAATTCCATTCTAGTAGTGTTGACTAATTTTTTAAAGTTATCACTTATTGTATAACACATTGGACATTTTAAATTACAAATAGAAGCTAATTCTAAGTCAACTAGGAGTGGGTAATCTGAAACATATTGCCTCTTTGGAAAATCGGTCCAATTTTTTCTGTAAGCTTTATAACCTTCTTCCCAACCAAGTGATTTATTTTTTTCAAATAATTCATCCCTTTCTTTGGTGTCCATAGAATAGTTACCCTTGTTTATTGGAACATACTTTGAATTTTTATTTGACATTTTTTTTATTTTTTTAAAGTATAATATACTTTTTTTAAACCTTTTTTAATATTTGTTTTTGGCTTCCATTTTAAAATTTTTTTTGCTTTTTGAATATTAGCACAGGTATTCTTAACTTCGCCTCTTAGCTTAACATTTTGATTAAAAAATTTGACACGTTTTTTTGATATTTGATTAATGATGTTTATAATCTCTAAAATTTTGTAACTTCTGCCGCTTCCAATATTAATAATTTGATTTTTTTTAATTTTTGCCGCTTTTAATATACTTGTAATTACATCGTCTATATAAATAAAATCGCGGGAAAAGTTTAAATTTTTAAGATGAATTTTTTTAGTCAATCCTTTAAAAATTATTGGGATAATAAACTTCTCTTTTTGTTTTGGACCATAAACATTAAAAATTCTTAAAATTATGTAACTAAGTTTTTTTTTTTTATAGTAGTTTTTTATTAGAGACTCACTATTAAATTTCGAGACTAAATAAGGATTATTTGGGTAAACTGAGCAATTTTCTGATAAAATTTTTTTTTTATTATTTCCGTAAACTACACTGCTTGGAAAAATAAGTTTAGCATTGTTTTTAATACAATAACTTATTACATTCTTATTAATATTAAGAACTTTTTTAATATACTTTTTAGAGTTTTTATAGGAGTCTCTTATGCCAGTCGGAGAGGCCAAATGTATTACAACATTAGATTTTGGTATTTTTTTCCAGCTTTTTTTTTTTGATAAATCACCAAAATTTTTTTTGTTTGCTGTAATAAATTTAATTTTCTTTTTTTGTAATAACTTTTTTAAATTAGAGCCAATAAATCCTTGATCTCCAGTTATTAGAAAAATCATTATACTAATTTTTTTTTTAAATCTTTTTGAGCTCTTTCGTAGTCATCGGGTCTACCAATATCTAGCCAATATTTTTTATGATTATAAAAATTTATTTTCTTTTTCTTTTTAAGTAAAGTCGAAATTAAATTATCGAATCCAAACTTCTTTTTGCTTGGTATGTATTTTAAAATATTTTTGTTTAACACATATACTCCCATACTTACAAAATATTTATTAATCGGTTTTTCTAAAAAACCAATTATTTTACCTTTTTGAATTTTTATTACTCCGTAATTTATTAGTTGTTTTCTTTTAGTTAACCCTACAGTTAACAAAGATTTTGAAAGTAAATGATTCTTATAAAATGTAGAAAAATTCAAATTTGTCAAAATATCTCCATTAATTACTAAAAAGTTCTGAGGCAAATTTTTGATTAATTTTATTGGTGCTGCTGTGCCCATTTCTTTGTTTTCGACAGAGTATACAATTTTTACACCAAACTTTTTACCATTCTCAAAAAAAGCTTTTATTATTTCTGCTCTATAATTAGCAGCTATTATTATTTTTTTAAAACCATGTTTAGCAAGTTTTCTAATTATCACCTCTAAAATTGGTTTATCTCCCAACGGCATAAGAGGTTTTGGCATAATAAGAGTGTAAGGTTTTAATCTTTTTCCTTTCCCACCAGATAAAATTACAACCGTCTTTTTCATTTAAATTGAGTATTTATTATATATTTTTTTAAAATTTTTGTTATTTAATTTAAACCATTCAATAGTATCTTTCAGACCTCTTTCAAAGCTATTTGCTGGACGCCACTTAAAATATTTTTTAAACTTTTTATTTGATGAATGTAATTTTATCACTTCACTTTTTGAAGGTCTTACTCTTTTTTTTTCTACAACTAATTTGCCTTTATAATTTTCAATTTTAGATAAAATTTTAAAAATTTTTTTTATTTGATATGTATTTCCTGATCCAACATTAAAGACTTGTCCATATCCTTTCTCAGAACTATACAGTTTCCAATAAGCTGTGCATAAATCATATATAAGTGTGTAATCTCTGAAAGTTTCAACATTACCAATCTTAATTTTTTTATTTTTATTTATTATTTGTAAAATTATATTTGGAATTACTGCTCTGGGTGATTGTCTAGGACCATAACAATTAAATGGTCTAATAATTTTAATTTTTGTATTAAATGAATTGTAATAACTTAAAGCTAATTGGTCAGCTGAAATTTTGGTTGCTGCGTAGGGAGATTGTGCAAACAATCTGTGGTTTTCATCCATTGGGAATTTAACTCCTGATCCATATGTTTCGCTAGATGATGTAATTATGCATTTTTTATTATATTTTTTGCAATTTTCTAAAATATTTAATGTTCCGATTATATTAGTATAAATATGATCTCTAGGAAACTTATAAGAGTGGGGTATACTTATTAAGGCAGCTAAATGTAGCACATAATCTACTCTCTTTACTAAACTTTCTACGATTTTTTTGTTAACAACATTATTATAATAGATTTTTAAATTTTTATTCTTCTTGTTCTTTAACCAATCTGGACTAAACCTTTTGCCTTTTTTATCTAAGACATAAATTTTAAGTCCTCTATTTAAAAAAAATTCAGTCAAATGAGAACCAATAAATCCACATCCACCTGTAATTAAAATTTTTTTTGGCATAGTCATTAATTTAATATGTGCTTGTTTTTTCTTAAAAAACTATCGTTTATAATAATATTCAATTCTCCGTTGTAAAAATCTTTATTAAATTTATCTCTGTTTGATAAATATATATTCCAAAACTTATTCTGGATGTTTTTGTCATAAATAACTTTTTGATTTTCAACAAATTTTACACAGTCTTTAGTCGTTAGCAAAATATCCTCAGATGAGTTATTTATTAAGCCAATTTTATTTTGTTCGAAGTTTTCTGTTCTTTGATAAAAAGCACTTTTTGTCTCAAAGATTTCACTCAAGCTAAGGTCTCTATTTTTTTTGTAACAAAAGTATTTTTTAAAAATTACAAAATTTTTAATTGGCTTAAACTCTAGTGTTCCAATTGGTGCGAAATTTACCATAACCATTGGTTTTCTGAATATGGATGCAACCTCATCTATACCCGTCGATGTTGATATCATAAACTTACATTCGTGAATAAGAAATATATCTAAAAAATCCGAAACAAATTTACAACTTGAGTAGTCAATTATGTTGGGATTATTGGTAATCAAACTTTTTTCTACTACATTTCCAATTCTTACGACTTTATATCCTTTCTCAGTTAAATAATCACAAGAGACCATAAAATCCTCGATATTTGCATTTCTGTATGAATGATAATCAAAGTTTTTTTCTGGAAATTTTTTTTTTAGATAAGCAGAATCTCTACATATCAAACATACAAACTTGTCTTTTGGAAAGATATTTATTTTTTCTAACATTTTGTAACCATTTTTAATCTCGTTATTTGTTAATTTAATTTTTTGATTATCGATTTTAAAAAAATTTGATGAATAATGAATTTTGCTATCGTTATAAAATTTTCTTTTTGATCTTAAAATATTATTCAATTTTATATTTAATTGGTAAAAAATTTTTGCTGGATAACTTGGTATAATAAGTATTTTTTTTTTTATTTTATTAAATATAAAGTTATTACAAATTTTCTCTTTTTTTCTTATAAAGAATAAATCAAGAATAATTCCACTTTTTTTTTCTAATTCTTTCTTGCATAAAAATATTTCGGTCTCAGCAACTAAATGACCTATTCTCGCAACCTTTAAAGGAGTTATTCTAATATATATTAATGGCGATATAACCCTTAAAAATAATACAAACGGTAGAAAAATAATTTTTTCTAGTTTTGCTAAGAAGCTCACAGAATTCATGATTTTAATTATAAAAGATTGTAAAAATTTCCCTCACCACCGTCTATTGGTACTATACAACCGCACATCATTCCCGCATGACTTGAGCTAAGAAAATCAATTAAAGGAATTATTTCAGATGTTTTGCCCATTTTTTTTCTAGGAATTCTTCTATTTATAAAATTTTTATAAGCTTTATAATTTTTATTTTTTAACCTATGCATTGCATTATCGTTAGCGATAAAACCTCCGGGCGCTATTCCTGTTAAAATAATATTGAAGTTAGCTAAATGTTTTCCCATTGTTCTGACGTAAGCATTAAGCGAGGATTTTGCCATGTTATAGGATATTGAACCAACAGATTCAAATCCTGCAATTGAACTTATATGAATGATTCTTCCTGACCTTTTTCTTTTCATTAAAGGAATAATTTTTTTATTGATTTCTATTGAACCAAGCAAATTTATATTTAATACTTTAATTAACCTTTTGTAATCTGGATCAATTTCTTTTATACCAAGTCCACCTCCATTGACATGTATAACGTTATCGATATTATTTTTTAAATAACTTTTGGCTTTTAATATTACTTTGCTTATGTTTGAAATTTTGTCTAAATCTAAATAACTAAATTCGAAATTTTTAGACATTGAATAATTTTTTAAATTTTGCTTTAGTTTAATAATATTTTTTGTAATTAAAAAAATTTTGTGTCCTTTAGAATTATAATGTTTAAAAAGCTCAAAACCTAACCCAGAAGATGCCCCTATAATAATGGTATTTTCTTGCTTCATTTTTATTTCATTAATAAATTTAAAGATTTGGCTGTATTAAATTTGTAATCTCCTTTATATTTTGTATGCTGTAGTACTTGTTTCCATTCTCTTTTTTTTAATATTGTTGATCCAAGAAGTGTCCAGGATTTAAAAATATTGTAATCTTTTTGATTTTCGTAACTTCCCAAAGTTATAAAACTTTTTCCTTTACCTACCCTATTGATTTCTTTTAAGCATTTGATGGCATCAGATAAATTAAGACTATAAACTGGTCCAATTGCTATAACAAAATCAAAAAAATTATTTTTAAATGGTAAATTGATGTAATTAGAAAACTTTATTTTTTTTTTTATAATTTTTGAAGCCTTTTTAATTGGATATAATGTATTTTCAATACCATATACATCGGTATCTGGATATAAATTTTTTATATCTTGTAGCAGGAATCCTTTATCACAACCAATTTGTAAAATTTTAGCGTTATTTTTTAATTTATAATGCACAAATATTTTTTTAGCTATCTCTTGCCATCTGCCGTCATATTTGTATCCCCCGTAACCATTACATCTTTGACCATCATAAAATTCCTTATTTTTATAAGATGCTAAAATTCTGTTTTTTATATTCCTGTAATTTTTAGAAAATAATCTTTTTTTAAGTGTTTTATAGTTACTTAATAAATCATACTCTTTCATTAGTTTAAGTTGATGGATATAGGTTTTTGTTTTTTATTTTAATTTTTTCAATAGGTTGTCCTGTATGGCGATTTTTAATCTCATCACTTTGATTACTGTATAATGAGTAAAACCATCTCCCATCATTTATATCCTCCCAATTAGGAAGTTTGTTTAAGTTTACTGGAGCAACACCATGAACTATAGTAGCAAAACCTACTCCTAAGTCTCCTACGTCTATGAATTTTTCAACATCTAAAATATTATCTTTTGCGTCTAACGCGTAAAAACCTCCATCTTGAAAGTCTTTCCCTTTCTTGCTCATATACCCGCTTATAAAAAATTTTTGATATTTATATGGGTCTGAATGTGGTTCTAAAAAACCATATTTTGATGGATATTGAACAATTTGTATTCTATCTATAACTCCATTTTTTGGAGTATTATTTTCGAACTCATTATAATTATATCCCATTAAGGATTTAATTTTTCTCCATTTATCGTAAGTTTCAGAGAATAATTTTATAGGATCGCTATTCCAGTTATAAAAATAATATGAATGTTTGCAAACTCTAAAACTATACTTTTTTCCAGTTTCTACATCTATTATTCTATGAAAGTCGGGAGAGCCCTCTAACATTTTATGAAAAGAGGGTTTTATGTTTTTAAAATGATTAACACATTTTATTTTTACGTTGTCAAAAAAATCTTTTGTAAAAGCGTTTTTTAAAATAAATATATCGCCATTTATTAGAGATTTTGTTATCTCTTCTGCAAATTTTGTATCTTGTTTAATAATTTTTGTAGCAAAGTCTGAATAGTCATATTGAATCACCTCCCTTGCACGCTGTGGATACTTGTAGCCATCGCTTTCCAATTTATCCCAAAATTTTTTAAAAATATTATGACTCAAATGATTTTATTTAATTAAATTTATCGATGCCGCCATCCATGGACCCATATCCTTGTAGTGAGCTGTTGTAACTATATTTTTATCTATTACAGCAGGTTCATCTGTATAAATAGCTCCTGCATTAATTAAATCATCTTTCATGCTATAATAGCCAGCAATCTTTCGTCCTTTAACAACTTTTGCTGAAATGAGTAGTTGAGCCCCACTACATATACAAGCGATTACATTTCCAGTTTTATCAAATTCACTTATAAAATTTATTATTTTATCGTTTTGTCTCACCTTTTCCATAGCTTTAACGCCTCCGGGTAAAATTAAAATTTTGTAATCCGACGGATTAATTTCCTCTATTTTTTTAACTTTTTGATCTTTATTTGGTGGTAGAGTTGTTCCTAAAAAACCTTTTACAGGAGCGCCCTCTAACATGCAAACGTCAACTTCAATATTCTCCTCTAAAAGTCTGTAGTAAGGATAAATAAATTCATGATCTTGAGCCAAATTTCCAGATATAATTATACCTCTCATATACTTATTGTTACAATTTTTATATTAAATTTGCAAGTTAGCAAGATTACTTAATGTAATTTTCGTTTAACTCTTTTTTTGATAAAAAAGGATACATATCTTCCAATTCTGTTGGCACAGAAATGCCTTTAGCATCTCTTTTATTAATTGCTTTTGGAATTTGTTCCTCATTTGGGTCCATTATTAATTCACAAATAGTAGCCTGTCTCAAATGTAATATTTTTTTAATCATTTTATTTAAATCATTATGATTTGAAATTTTAAAATATTTAAATTTATGAGCTTGAGCTATTTTTTCATAATTAGGAAAAGACAACCCACTTTTTTTATCGGCACCCATTATTCTGCCTTTAAATCCTAATATTTGAGTTTGTTTGATTGTTAAATAACCGCCATTATTAAATATAAAAATTTTTAACGGTATTTTTTGGTGCATTACTGTAGCTAACTCTTGAATATTCATTTGAAGCCCACCTTCACCAGTTAGACAAATAATATTGCGAGATTTTTTTTGATTACCATAGAATGCACCAATTGAAGCTGGTAGGCCCCAACCCATTGGAGCGTGCCCAGAATTTGTGAAAAAAGTCTGCCCACCATTTAATTGCATAGCCTGATGTGACGAGGTAAATGAGAATCCCATGTCAGTTACAATTAAATCTTTTTTAGACAAAGTTTTAGATAAATTATCAACGAAATAATAAGAATTTACAAATTTTTTATTTTTTTTCATTTTGCTAATTAAGATTGGATATTTTGATTTTAATTTATTGCAATATTTTATCCATTTTGGGTTACAATTATAAATTTTTAGTTTTTTATAAAATTCATTAAAAAATATTTTTGCATCTGACTTAATGGTCATATCAAGCTTTAAATCTTTTTTTTTTAATTCGTGATCATCCACATCGACCATACACTTAAATTTAGCATTTTTTGCGAAATTTTTTGCATTATATCCTGTAACCATGAAAGGTAGTCTGGTGCCAACAGATAAATAAAAGTCACAATTTTGCACAATAAAATTTGAACTTCTGCCTCCAAATGCACCTGGCTTTCCAAAGTACAATTTGTGGTTATTGTTTATTATATCATCAGCATTCCAAGTTAAAACAAATGGTATATTATATTTTTTAAAGAATTTTTTTAAAATATTTCCTGAGTCACTTAACCTTGCTCCATGGCCAATATGTATGAGAGGACGTTTTGATTTATTAAGTTTTTTTATTAATAAATTTAATTTAACCAAATTATATTTTTCTTTTACTGGATTAAATTTTTTTTTTAATATTAATTTCTCGTTAATTATCGCATTTTGTATATTAGCAGGAATATCTAACCAAACAGGCCCTGGTCTTCCGCTAGTTGCTATATAAAAAGCCTTTTCTAAAAAATAATTTATAGAATTTGGATCATCTATTAATTTTGAAAATTTTGTGTTAGGTTTTACAAGATCTACTATATTTATTTCTTGTACACCAATTTGCCTTTTATTAGTATTCATAATTGTCTGATTAAGAAATACTTGACCTGAAATAAAAATTACAGGGACCGAATCTATCCAAGCTGAACTTACCCCTGTCATTGAGTTTGTTCCGCCTGGACCTGTTGTCACTATACAACAACCAGGTTTTTTTTTTGTTCTTGCATAACTTTCTGCTGCGAAAGATGCAGCTTGTTCATGATGATGTGAAACATAATTAATTTTTTTTGCTTTATATAATGCATCACATAAAAAAATTGAACCACCACCACTGACAGTAAAAATGGTACTAATACCTTTTTTCTCTAAAAACTTGATGATATAATCGGCTACTCTAATCATAAAATTAAAACTTGTTAATTCTAATTAAACTCAATTTTTTTTTTATTCTAAAAACTTTTGACAATGTCTTCATGTCATTAGTCTTTATAATATCCCCATATGTTATAATATCTCTACCATTGTAATCACAAATCGAACCATCAATAATAGCAAATATAGTATCCTTTTTTGATCTATTAATTTTGGTAAAATTCTTATGAGTTTCAAGAACAAGTTTTGTATTTTTTATTTTAAAAACCTTTTTTTGTTCAAAAAAAGATTTTTTAAATTTTAGAAAATTTGAATTAATTTTTTTTATATTCTTTTTTCCTTCATATGGTTTTTGTGCTCTGCCGTAATTGTCTTTAAATCTTACTAAATCATTTTTATTTACAGGTGTTTCAAATTCTAGAGCCAACAATCCACTTTTAGATATTGATTTTATTGAATGAAATAAACCTCTTGCAATCATTCTCTTTGATGGTGAATTATGAATTTCAGATCTCTTTTTCCAAAGTCCTAGTTGAAATCTAGCTTTTCCATCTAATAGAACAAAACCACTTTTTTTATTTGGATGACAATGTAATGATGTTGATTTATTGAAATTAATTTTTAATAAGGTTATACACAATTTTTTTTTGTATCTATATACAACATGTTCATGACCCCAAGGTTTGTCAACAACTTTATTATCGTAATAGTTTAATTTCACACTCATTATTTTTTATAAAATTCTTTTATTGATTGGGCAATGTATATAATTTGATTTTTTGTCAAAAACTGGTGTATTGGCAGTGTAATTAGTTTTTTAGCTTGAAGATTTGCGATTTTAAAGTCTTTTTGGTTAAGATTTAAATATTTTGATGCACGTTGTTTGTTCAATGGAATTGGATAGTGAATCTTAGTCTCTATATTTTTCCTCAACAAAAAATTCATCAATTTATCTCTTTTGTTTGCTAGTAACATATATAGAGAAAAAGTTTCTCTGAAACTTTGCGGTCGGTTTGGCATTATTATGTTGGGATATAAATTTTTTAATAATTTATCCATTAACTTTGCATTAGAGTTTCTTTTTTTAATTACAGAATTAATTTTTTTTAATCCATTCATAGCAACAACAGCTTGTAAGGGTTGGAGTCTTGCGTTCACACCCCAAAATTCTATATTATCTCTATTTATCATCCCATGGTTCCTAAATTTTGATAGCCACTCAAATAGTTTTTTATTGTTTGTTACAATCATACCCCCATCTCCCATAACATTTAATGACTTTAATGGATGCATACTAAAGGCATTTATATCTCCGAATGTTCCTGGTGATTTTCCATATATTTTTCCACCTATTCCCATACATGCGTCCTCGATGACTTTTAATTTATATTGTTTTGCGAGTTTTAAAATTTTATACATGTTAGGTGAAGCACCACCCCAATGAACTGGAAGTATTGCTTTTGTTTTTCTTGAAATTTTTTGCTTAATTTTTTCAACATTTATTTGATATCGATCATCACAATCAACAAATACTGGTTTTGCACCACAAGCAACAATAGCACCAGCTGTTGCATAAAAAGAATTACAAACAGTAATTATCTCATCACCTTTTTTTATACCTAAAGACTTAAGGCACAAAATAAGCGCATCAGTTCCATTATTTGTAGATATACAGTATTTAGCGCCAACAAATTTTGCAAACTGCTTTTCGAACTTACTTACATAATATCCAAGAGTAAAATCTGAGGTTTTTATAAGCTTTTTCCATTGTGAAAAAATCTTTTCATTTTTTTTAAATTCATATGGTAGATAATTAAATGGCACTTTCATATTAATTATAAAATTCTTTTATTTTATTACAAACATACAAAATCTGTTTTTTTGTCAAATTTTGATGGTGTGGTAATGCAAGAACTTTACTAGCTAATTTTTCAGCCATAGGCAAAGAACCCTTCTTAACCTGTAAAATTTTTGAAGCTTTATGCATATGTAAAGGTTTCGAGTAATAAATTAAGGACTGAATTTTTTTTTTTGTAAGAAATTTTTGAAGTGAGTCTCTTTTTTCTGCTTGTATTAAAAACATAACATATGAATTTATTTCATTTTTGCCATCCTCTAAAATTTTAATGTTTTTAATCTTTAAATTTTTTCTATATATCGAGACATTATTTCTTCTTTTTGCGTTTATATCCCTTAATTTTTTTAATCTAAATTTTAATACTTCAGCATTTAATACATCTAATCTTGAATTTAACCCAAAAAACTCAACATTATCTCTACTTTTAAGCCCATGATTTCTATTTAATTTAATTTTTTTATATAAATTTTTTTTATCGGTTAATACAAACCCACCATCTCCTAATGCATTAAGATTTTTTAATGGGTGCGTAGAGAATGCAGAAATATCACTGTATCTTCCTGCATGGATATTATTAAAGTAAGAACCCATTGCTTGTGCTGCATCTTCTATTAAAAACAATTTATGTTTCTTTGCTATTGATTTGATTTTATTCATATTACACATTCTACCTGTCCAATGAACAGGCATAATTGCTTTAGTTTTTGAATTGATTTTTTCCTCTATTTTGTCTGCATCAATATTGAAATCCTCTTTAACATCTACGAAGACTGGTTTCGCACCAACATGCATAATTGCACCAGCGGTTGCTATAAATGAAATAGGTGAAGTTATTACTTCATCACCCTTTCTAATACCTAATGCCCATAAAGACATCATCAAGGCGTCTGTGCCAGAATTTAAACCTACACAATATTTGGCGCCAGTATATTTGCATATTAAATTTTCAAATTCCTCTAATTCCTTAGTCAAAACTAAGTTACCCTTTTTTAATATTTTATTTATACATGATAATATTTCTTTTTTTTCTAGCTTATATCTTGACTTTAAATCTATAAATTCTACTTTCATATTAATAAATCTCTTTTTTTTTTATCCAATTTTTAAATTCTATAAAGTTATGTTTTGGAAAAATTTTTTTAACTAACATATTATTAAACGCCCTGTAACCATTATGCGGCATAGGACCTATTCTTTTTTTAAAACATAATTTTATTTTATAAATTTTTTTTATTTTCTCAGCTATTTGTAAAAAAGAGTATACCTTTCCAGTAACCAAATTTACAACTCCTGTATATTTAATTTTAAATAGTTTATAAATTAATTCCCCAACATCATTAACATGAATATGGTCTCTTTTTTCCTCACCTTTTCCGAACAAATAAATATTTTTTTTAGATTGAGCAGACCTGATAAATTGATTTGGACCATAGCCGTTATGTGGATCATTTATACCGTAAACTAAAGTAGGTCTTACTACGCACACTTTAGTTTTTAGCATTTTAAAAATATTTTCTCTCATTAAATGCATGAAGCCATGAAGGTTTTGGGGAATAGTTTGAGACTTTTCATTTATCAAGTTTTTACTATCACTATAAACAGCATCTGAACTTACATATAAAAAATATGTTATTTTTTTTTCTTTTAATGCTTCATAAGTATGTAAACACATTTTTAAATTATCTTTTAGCATTTTATAATTTTTTACTGGGGCATTTGCTGAAATAAAAATTATTGAGTCCTTTTTCTTAATTAATCGTTTTAATTTTTTAATCGATGATAGATTTATTAGATCAATCTTTTTTCTATTTATCGGTACGTAATTCAATTTATTCTTTTTTAAATTTCTTATTACCCCGCTTGCAATAAAACTACCTGATCCAATAATTACAAGTCTATTATTTTTCATTTTGTATATACATTGTAACTATTTTATTTCTAGATATGCTTGTTTTTTTTAATAAATTAAAAGGGTCAATAATTTTTTTTATATTTGAATAATTTGAGAAATCTATATTTTTAAAGATTTTCCAAGGAGTCCCTATGATTATCATTTGGCTATCTTTCAAAAGATCTTTCAAGTTATTTTGATTTTCTACTCGTTTTTTTGAATGAAAATTTTTAATTTTTGGGTCAAAAACGTTTATTTTGATCGCTTTATTTTTAATATTATTTATAAAATTAACAGAAGGGGAGTTTTTAATTGAATTTGTTCCCTCTTTATAAGCCAAACCTAAAACCCCAATTTTTTTTAAGTTTTTTATTTGAGGGGTTATCTCATTAAATTTTCTTAATATCCAATTTTTTCTATAATCTGAAATATTTTTTATATTTTTTATATAATTTGAGTAATAAAAACTTCGACCAATAAATTTTGAGAGTGTTGTTAAATCTCTCTCTAAATTACCACCTGATATTCCTAGTCCAGGTTTAAGGTAACAATGTTTACCTATTCTTTTGTCGAGCTTTAAAGCCTCTGTAATTTTATTCCAATCAGCACCTATATTTTGTGCAGTGTCAGATAATAAGTTTGTATTTGTAACCTGTGATATCAAATAAATATTTATACATATTTTAGTTAATTCAGCACTTTCATAATCCATTTCAATTATTGGGCAATCGAATTTTTTTAAATATAATGAATAAGCTTTTGATATATTTTTATTTTTGTATTTTCCTATTATAATTCTTTCAGGTTTTAACGCCCTTTTTTGAGCGTTAGAATAAATTAAAGTTTCAACCTGGTAATACAAATTATTTTTGTTCCACTTTATTGATTTTGTAAAACCCGGTGGCACCTGACAAAGAATTACAATAATTGTATTTTTTTTGACAATCTTTAGAACCGAATTTAATATTTTTTTTATTATCTTTAAATTACTTTTGCCATAATTATTTGTAGGTACATCTTTAGAAATAAAAATAAGATTGCAAGATACAAGTTTTTTTTTGTTAATTGTGAAATCCAAAGAATTAAATTTTTTTGTTAGGTTTTTTTTTAAGTTTTTTTCAAAATAAGGTATCTGTTTTGAATTAAGTAAGTCAATTAATCTTCTATTTTCATCATAACACACAACATCGTAACCTTTTATAGCACTAGCGACCGCATAATTTAAACCTAAATGGGACATGCCAACAAATCCAATTTTAATATTCATTATTTTAATTTTTTTAAAACTTTCGATATATATAAATCCTTATTTAGATTATTTTTTTTTATTTTTATAAATTTTTCAAAAAATTTATGTTCCAATTCCCATGTCGGGTCTTTTTTTTTTATTATAAATTTTTTTTCTGACGGAAGCCCAGAGGGTAATTTTCTTTTATATAAAGTAAGAATTGATGGTCCCCATTTACAAAGTGAATCTAGTTTTAAAGACCCTTTTGAACCAATAATTTCTACATTTAAAGAATTTTTCCATCTGCACATAGACATTTCTAACTTAATTAGAGGTTTTTTTTTTCTAGAAATTAAAATTGCATGGTCTGGTGATTTATTTTCAAATTTACACTTTGTAATTAGCTTAAAATCAAATTTTTTTTCAAACCAAAAGTAAATTGTATCAATTAAATGTGAGCCTATATCTTTTATTACTCCCAAACCTTGGTCCCTCCATTTTTCTTTTTTAACTAATTTAGCAGTACCGTTTCCATAATATATATTGCAATAATAAATTTTTCCTAATGCTTTATTTTTAATTATTTTCTTTATGTTTATAAAATGTGGTTCGAACCTATGATTATATGCGGTATAAATTTTAACTTTATTTTTATTTGCCTCTATTTCAATATTTTTAATTTTATAATTTTTTTTAAAAAATAGGGGCTTCTCAACTAAAATGTTTTTTTTATTTTTAATACAATAATTTATAATTCTATTTTTTTGATCGTCTGGGGTACACACGAAAACTGTGTCATATTTGTTTAAAGGAACTTTTCTTATATTATTATATTCTGCTCTTGAATTTTTTGTATCCACTGTGACATAAGAATGTTTTTTTTTTAAATATTTTATTCTTTTTTTTCCCTGAACACCAAGTCCAACAATAAGAATTTTCATTAGTTTTGTAAGTTAATATCCTTCTCTACTTCTTTAATTTTTTCTATAATTCTTTTTAGAGTAACAGGTTTGTTGCCTTCTAATTCACATGCACAAGCTGCTGCAAATGAACCAATTATAGATGCTACTATTAAGGATTTCGATACTTTTAGAGATAAAGATGCATAAGCTAATAAAGCGTCCCCTGACCCAACCGGATCTAAAACTTTCTTAGAAAAAGCACCAATAGAGAAAGGACTATATTTTTTGCTAACTCTTCCATTACAGAAGACACCTCTAGATCCAAGTTTCAAAATCAAATTCTTATATTTAGTCTTTTCATATAATAATCCAGCAAGTTTACCCACTGTGGAGTCTTGATCTGCAAGAGAAAAACGAGCCTCTCTTTCATTTGGTGTTATTAAGTCAAATTTTTTAAATTGTGTTATATTTCCCCAACGGCTAGCAACCTGGCTATCACCAACTTTAAAAGTTTTTTTTGGAATTGCGCTTAAAAGTCTTTTTATACTACTTGGATTAAATATTCCGTGTCTAAAGTCACTAAAAACAATTATTTTAGATTTGCTTTTTTTGATTCTATTTATAATTTTGCTTAAAGTGTAATCATTTATTGGGGCATTGCTTAGTGTATCTACTTTTAATAATCTATAGTCAGAAGATATAAAAGTATTTTTATTTGTTGTTGGTCTGTTTTTTTCCTCATAAAATTCTGTATTGATTTTATTTTTTTTGAGATTTGTTTTTACAAATTTTCCTTTTTTGTCGTTTGATACTAACGTTGTGAAATTAACTTTAGCACCTGCAGACTTTAAGTGTAAAGCAACAATTGCAGCGCCCCCAACATAATTTTCCTCTTTATCGTAAAGTACACTAAAAGTTGGTGTTTTTGTTTGTCCACCTATGAAGTTTGTCCTTGTGTAGGTATCGACAATGGTATCTCCCACAACATGCACTGATAGCTTTTTAAAGCCGTTAACCACCGATAACAGTTTACTAAAAGTAATTTTATTTGTTTTCATAATTAAATCTAATTTTTCTAGGTCTAAATTTGGGAGATTGTAATTTAAAAACTTTGTTGAAGAGTAAACAATATCGCCAGGAGTAAAAATTAATTTGCCACCATATCTATCGATAACACTTTTTTCTTCTTGTGTTGCAGCAGGTAAACCTTTTGATGTATATTCAAATCCCTTCGCAAAAAAGTCTGGTTTAAATTTTTTTAGCAAATTTAATGGTTTTTTGTTATCGTCGATAAGAACATAATCTACTAATTCTAAAGCCGCCAAGTTTAGCGCTCTCATTCTTTGGGGGATGTGTGGTCTGTATATTCCTTTATCTATGTATTTATCACTTGTACAACTCACTATTAAAGTGTCACACTGAGTTTTAGCATAGATTAAATGCCTAATATGCCCAGGGTGTACTATGTCAAAGACTCCATGACATAAAATCACTTTTTTTTTTCTTGGAAAATTGCCAATTTTCTTTATTAGCTCCTCAACTTTTACTAATTTATGTGAATATTTGCTAAATAAATTCATTATTAACTTAAATGTTTAAACCAAAGTTTTGTTGCTTTTTTTATAGAATTTGAGTTCCATAATGGCGCGTTTTTCCAATCATTAATATTATTTAACATTTCTTTTACACCATTCTCAAAAGAGATTTTTGGTTTCCATTTAAAATCTTTTTTAAACTTTTTTATATCAGCCCAGGTACAATTTGGTTCACCAGGACGCTTTGGTATAAATTTATATTTTCCTCCTAATAATTTAACTAAGTATATAATTTTTTTTGGGTCACCAGCTCCCAAATTATATATTTTATTTATTTTATTGCTAATTGCTGCTTTGTAGAATGCATTAGCGACGTCTTTGACATGCAAAAAATCTCTTTTTTGAGTTCCATCCCCAACCACTGTTAAAGGTTTTTTCATTAATTTTTGCTTTAAAAAAACACCAAAAGCAGCTCCATAAACTCCGTTTGTTTTTACTCTAAGACCATAAGCATTAAAAATTCTTATTGAAATTACAGGAATTTTATAAATCTTTGACCAATGCAGGCATGTTTGTTCTCCAAAATATTTACTTAAAGCATATGGATACTTGTTCGAGATAGCGTGTTTTTCGTTGGTTGGAGTGTTAGCAACACCATAACAAGATGAAGAGGCAGCATATAAAAATTTTTTTATATTTTTGTTTTTACAATTTTCTAAAACTCTAGTTGTTCCTAAAACGTTAGTCACCATGTAAGACGTTGGTTTTTCAATTGAGGGTACAATATCACCTTTACCAGCTAGATGAAAAACATACTGTACATCATTAAATATTTTTTCATTTAAGGACATTTTATTAATATCAATTTTTTTGAAAATTACGTTTTTATTTTTGTAATGATGCTTTATATTTTCATATCTTCCGCCTGATAAATCATCGATAATTCTTACTTGAAAATTTTTTTTAATGAGAAGATCAGTTAGATGACTCCCTATAAATCCCGCACCACCAGTTATTAATGCAATTCTTTTTTTCACTTTACATTTAAATTTTTAAGTCTTTTAACGTTGTAATAAAAATCATTTTCAAAAGTATCTTTAAACAAGTTTTTTTTAAAACATTCACATAATTCAATAACAGACTCTTCGATTGTTCTTTGTGGTTTAAATCCTAAAGTTTCTTTTATTTTATCAGAGTTTATATGGTAAGATCTATTATCATTGCTCGGAGTTGTTATAATAGGAATCGTGCCTTTTTCAGGAAATTGTTTTTCTACAACTTTTTTAACAATATTAGATATGTTTTTAATTGACATATTTTGATAACCGACATTAAATATTTGATTTTGTATCTTTGACTTTTGTGCTGTCAATAATAGCTTTACAACATCACAATAGTCTTGAATATGTAAATTAGGTCTTAATTGCTCACCCCCGAAGACTGTAATTTTTTCTTTATTTATTGCGTGATTTGTTAAAATATTAACTGACAAATCAAATCTTTGCCTGGGTGCATAACCGCAAACAGTTGCTGGTCTAAAAATAACTCCTACAAATTGTTCTGATGTATGTTTAAATAAAATTGGTTCACACAATCCTTTATATTTATTATATAGAGTAAGCGGCACTAGTGGATGATCTTCCTTTACATCCTTCTCTTTAGAAACGCCATAAACTGAGCTTGTGGAAGCATAAATAAATCTTTTTATTCCAGATTTTTTTGCGGCAATAACCATTGGTTCAAATGAAGTTAAATTAATACTAGTTGAAAGCTTTTCATTTAATTCAAAACTTGTATCATTTGATATACAAGCTAAATTAAGAAAGTGGTGATGTCCTTTACACGCTTGTTCTAATTTAGTTGTATCACGAATATCACCGTCTATTATTTTTAAGTTGTTTGATTTTGGTAAAAAATCGTAACCAAAATACATAATATCGTACACAGTAACTTTGTAACCTTCGTTTAATAGTTGAGGAACTAGCCTGCTACCAACATAACCAGCGCCTCCAGTTATAAAGATAGAATTATTTGTCATTTATATCAATTTTAAAATCAGCTGACCTTGCATCTAGATGAAACATTTTTACAGTGTCTAATGATATTGAATTTAAATCTTTACCTATTCCTTTAAATTTTTTTATAATTTCATGAGGAACTGTTATTATTTGACATCCAGCTAATTCTGCTTGAAAGATATTTAAAATTTCCCTTGTGCTTGCCCATAATACACTTGTAAGAGGTTTGCTCTTTGCAATTTTTACAGATTCTTTCATTATATCCATTGGATCTTTTCCTGTATCAGCAATCCTTCCCGCAAATACTGACAATATCGCGGAAGTATCCGTGCTCAATACATCAACAACTTCTTCTAGCTGTTTTGTTGTAAAGATTGCAGTAACATTACATATTACTTTTTTTTTTGATAAAGATTTTATTAAATCCTTTGTAGGTTGACCTTTTGTATTAGTGATAGGAATTTTCACATTAATATTATTCCCCCATTTAGCTATCTCTAAAGCCTGTTTCTCCATCTCACCAAGGTCATCTGCAAAAACTTCAAATGAAATAGGCTTGTCAACTATAATCTTAGTAATATCTTGTGCAAATTTTTTATAATCTTTTACACCGCTTTTTTTCATCAAAGAGGGGTTAGTTGTGAAACCTTTTATTAATTCATTCTTAGATAACTCTTTTATTTCTGATATGTCTGCTCCATCAGCAAATAATTTAATTTTAAGTTTTTCAAGCATAAATTTTTACCATTTGGTTTTATTTTTTTGCAATAATGGGTGGGAAACAAGACAATGCCATATTATTGCTTGAAATGACTCCGTCAGCGGTGTGATTAAATTTTTATTAACAGTTGGAACAAGCACAGAGATATTAGCATTTTTCCTTGTAAATCCATCAGATCTTCCAACAATCCCAACTATTTTTGTATTTTGCTTTTTTGCATATTTAATTGCATTAATAATATTTACACTTACTTTTTTTCTTAAATTTCCACCACCTACCGACATCACAAATATTAAATCTTTGTTGCTAATTCTGCTAACTTTTAGCCACTCTACAAAACAATCATCCCAACCATCATCATTAATCCTAGCTGTCAACTCTGATACATTATCCGTAGGCGTATAACATTCTATATTACAAAGTTTTCTAAAATCATTTACAGCATGAGAACAATTTCCTGCGCTACCTCCAACGCCAATAAAAAAAATTCTGCCTTTTTTATCTCTAATATTTCTAATAGCTAAAACCATTTTTTGAATTTCAGATTTATTTATTTTTTTTGAAATTTCACCAATATAATTTAAATATAAAGAAGAGTGATTATCTGTCATATAAAATTATAAAAATTTATTAATATCTTTGTGCCAATATTTTTTAAAATATATTGACTTATCATCTATGAATAGATCGTAAGATGGCTTTCCAAGTATTAATTTATGATAATTGACTTTCCATTTTTTTAATTGATCTTTTGTCATTTTATATCCTTGTATTTTAGCTAATTTGACATTATCTTTATTTCTCCCCATAAATCTAGAAGTAAAAAATTTTATAATATATCCTTTTTTATAAAGTTCATTGATTTTCTTAATAGCCTTAAGGTTAGGTTTAGATTTTAAATAATGATTTTTATTTGTTATGCAAACTACATTATCAATATCAAAACAAATTATTTTTTTTTTACTCATTTAAAATTTCTTTTGTATATATTTTTAAAAATTGAATTGACCATAGCTCCGCACTTAGCAAAATATAGAAATTGCTTTTTAAAATATATCATTTTTTTATTTAGCAGGACAAATAACACTTATCTTTAGTGCTAATTAAAATATCGTATTTTCCTGCTAAAACTCTTAATTTATTTTTCTGAACCTCAATTAATTTAACTGCAAAATTAACAAAAGGTCCAGAGTGAAATTTTAATTTATTACTTAAATCTTGTACAAAAAAGTTTTGTAACAAATATCCGTTTTTGTCTTCATATTGTTTGCACTTATTTATAAAGTTGATTATTTCTTTTTGTGAAGATCTAAATCCATCTAAAACTACATCAATACCTTTTAGAAAATTTAATTTGTTTACAAAGAACTTATCTTGAAATCTTTCATGAAAAATTAGTAAATAATTTCCAAGTATGAAAAAATCCTTTTTCTTGAATTTGTTACCTTTGATCACTTCTTTTAAAATCTTAGGACAATAGAAAGTTGGATCAGAATTCAGTATTTTTTTTAAGTTTATTCTTAATTCTTTATGGATACAGTTTTTTTTTATTTTTATAATTAGCCACATTATTTTTTTTCCTCTAATTCTTTTTTTAATTCATCATATTCTTCCATTTTTCTTTTCATAAAATTGATTGTAAGTTTTGTTTTCTGGGTTATACCCTTAGCAGTTAGTATGTAGACATAACCTAATTTATTGGGATTTTTTTGGAAGTTTTTAATTTTTACAAGACCCTTTTTTTTAAGTGCTAATAAACAATAGTTTAACTTTCCTAAACTAAAACCTAATTGTGATGCTAGTTCTCTTTGTGACGTGTTAGGTTTTGAGTCTATCTTACGTAAAACGTTAAATTGATCTGGATCATCTTTCATAATCGTTCAAAAAATGAACATTAACGTTCAATATTTGAACAGTAAAGAAAAAAATATTTAAAGTTTGTATTGGCATATAGCTAAAATATGCTAAAAATACGGTTTTTTTACTAATTTTATTAAATGAAAAGTAATATAATTAATTGTCTCAATGAAGTTATAGTTATTTGTTTTTACGGCAGAAGTGGTTCCGTTTTTTTACAAAGCCTCTTCGATGGTCATCCTAATATTGTTTCTTTTCCAGGTACCTTTTTGATGTGCTACCAAATATGGTGGAGGAATTTAAAAAATAAAAATTCAAGATATTGCAGTGAAAAATTTATAGATAATTTTCGTGTGATTTTTGATCCAAAAAATAATGATATAGATTTACCAGGTTGTGGTAAATATGCAGGTACGGGTCTTAATTTTCATAAAGCCGGGGATAATAAAGATGAGGAAATTCGGATTGATAAAAAAAAATTTCAAAATGAACTAAATAATTTAATTAAATCTGACCAAAACGAAACTTCAGCTTCATTTTTTAAAAAAGTACATCTAGCATTAGCAAAAACACTTAATTTAGAGATTAATAGTAAGTTAAAAATATTATTTCATTTACACACGCCTTTAAAAAAAAGATGTGAGTTCTTAGAGGAGGGTGGTTTTAAATGTTATTTTTTACACATGATAAGAGAGCCTGTTCAGTCAGCATTTTCTTTACATAAACATAATTTATCTTTAGGGAATAATTTTGGTTTAAAAGGAATTTTAAAAACAATGAATAGTTACAAACCAATTTCAAATTATAAAAATTCAAGAGCGATTAAGTTAGAAGATTTACACCTTCTACCAAAAAAGACGCTTCAAAAAGTTATAAAGTTTGTAGATATAGACTGGTCAGATAAACTTCTTGAAAGCACTTTCCTCGGAAAAAAATGGTATAATTTATCTGGGACCAATCAGTTGTCAGGTTTTAACAAAGTTATTATAAACAAAAAATTTGATGACTTGCTAAGTGACTTCGATAAATCCAGGCTTCAATACTTATTTAAGAATGTGTATGATAAATGGGAGTATAAGATTAACAGAAATCATTTTTTAACAGATTATTTATTAAAGTTTAATGTAGAGCGTAATTTTAGTTATAGGGATTTTATAAAAATAAGGTTCCAAATACTTAAAATAATTTTAAAGAATTTTTTCAATTTTGTTTTTAAAAAGAAAATTATTAAACTAATTTAAAGTGATGAGAATACCGAATAAAATAAAAAATCTAATAAAAATAAAAAAATTTTTTAACGTCCCTAAGTTTATTTACATTAGACATAAAGATTTTATTGATCGAGAAGATTTCTTATTAGAAAGAATTTTGAAATATTTTAAATCAGAAAAAAAAATTATTATTAGATCAGCGAACCTCGAAGAGGATAAGTTCATTTCAAATGCTGGTAAATTTGATAGCATTATTTCCCAAAAGAAAAAATTAGATCTTCGAAATAGTATTATAAAAGTATTCAAATCATACAATACTATAAACAAAAATAATTTTGTTATTGTGCAAAAATATATAAACGACTCTTACCTAAGTGGAGTTGTTTTCACAGAGGATCCATCCGGGTTGACAGATTATATGACTGTTAATTATGTAAAAGGTAAATCTACTAATCTAATAACATCTGGTTCTATATCGGGTGACTATTTTGTTTATTTTTCGAAGTTTAAAGAAAAAAAAATAAAAGATCTTTATTTAAGAAAAATAATTAATGTTTCAATGAAAATAAAAAAAATATTTAAATACCAAAATCTTGATATCGAATTTTCAATTAACAAGAAAAAATTTATTCAAATATTTCAAGTTAGGTATCTTAAAACTAACAAAAAAAATAAGCTACGTGACCATAAAATTTTATATGATTTAGAAAAAAAATTAAAAAAAATTATTTTTGATAAGAATATTATTTCTGATAAACAAACGTTATACTCAAATATGACTGATTGGAATCCAGCTGAAATTATTGGTATCAAACCAAAACCTTTGGCTCTATCTCTATATAAAGAACTAATTACTAATGATATGTGGTCAAAAAGTAGAGAATATCTTGGATATAAAGACTGCTATAATCTGCCTTTACTATACGATTTTTTAGGTAGTCCATACATAGACATTAAGTTAGATCTTCATTCCTTTATACCTCAGGCATTGAATGAGAATATTTCAAAAAAATTAATTGATTATTACATAAACGAATTTATTTCAAAACCTGATTTTTATTATGATAAAGTCGAGAGTAAGCTTGTTTTTTCAGCAATAGATTTTACGACAGTAAAAAAGATAAAAAGATTAAATAAATTTGGTTTTAAAAACAAAGAAATAAATTTAATTAAAAAAGAATTGTCTAATTTAACTAATAACGTAATACAGAAGATTGACTATAACATTAACATGTCAAATGAGCTTAAAAGGAAGACAGATATTATTTCAAACAAAAAAATTCACGAAATAAATAAAATATTTCATTTAATTCATTTATGTAAAACAGAGGGAACTTTACCTTTTGCGAATCTTGCTAGAATGGCTTTCATATCGATACAATTTCTAAATAGCATGATCGAAAATAAAATAATAAACAAAGAGGATTATGAAAAATTTTTAGGATCTCTTGAAAATACAACTACGAATTTAAATAATTTTTTACTTAAAAATAATTTTAAAAAATTTATAGATAAATTTGGGCATTTAAGACCTAATACTTACGAGATTTCGTCCAAAAACTACAGAGAAAATGCACAAGAATACTTTGATAAAAAAAATTTGAGAATGATAATTCATAAAAAGTTCAAATTTTCAAAAGCACAAAGAAAAAATATTTCCTATAATTTGAAAAAAAATAAAATAAATATAAAAATAGATGAATTTATAGAGTTTATAAAAAAAAGTATTATTTATAGGGAAAAATCTAAATTTAATTTTACTTATTGTCTAGATAAAATTTTTTATGAAATAAAAAAGATTGCCAAAAAAAATAATATTGAAGAAGATGATTTGTCGTACATAGATATCAAAACTCTTGAAAGTCTTTACAATAATTTTAATAGAGAATTAGTTAAAACAGAAATCTTAAATAAAATCAAATTTAATAAAAAACAATTTTATTTAAATCTAAATATTAAATTACCAAATAAAATAATTAATCCAGTAGATATTTTCATGTTTACAGAAAAAAAATCTTTCCCAACTTTTGTTACCACAAAGAATATTATTGGAAATGTGTTAGAAATTAATGAGTTTAGTGATAAAAGATACTTAGATAACAAAATAATACTTATAAGAAATGCAGACCCAGGGTATGATTTTATATTTACAAAAAAAATACTAGGTTTAATTACAGCTTTTGGAGGACCTAACTCTCATATGTTTATAAGGTGTAATGAAATAAATATACCGGCGGCAATTGGTATAGGCGATGAAAACTTCAACAGACTTAGAAAATCAAAAAAAATATCGCTTAATTGTAATAACAAAAAAATAGGTATAGTGTGAAATATAAAATAGGTTTAATACCAGCTGTTATTGAAAAATATAAATATAATCATATTTGTGTAGATCTAAGATTAATAAATTTTATCAAAGAGTGTTTCCCAAATTCAAATATTCGTATTTTAAAAGATACCTTAGAAAATGGTTTAGATAAAATTATTAGCTCTGGAGGTAACGATTTAAAGCAATTATCAAAAGAAAAAAGAAATATAATGAGGCACAAATTAGAAGATTATTACTTAAAATTATCAATAAAAAAAAGAATTAAATTTTACGGAATTTGTTTTGGAGCTCAATTTATAGCAAAAAAGTTTGGGGCTCGATTAATCAAAGATTCAAGACATGTTTCTAAAAATCATAAAATTAAACATTACAAAAATAATAAAACTTATTTAGTAAATAGTTACCATAATTTTAAAATAGAAAAGTTTAGTAACAATAAACTGAAAGCAATATATTTTTCCGAAGATGGCTCTATAGAAGCATTCAGACATAAAAACTTAAAAATAGCAGGTATTATGTGGCACCCGGAGAGATTTAGAAAAATCAGAAAATTTGACTTAAATTTTGTTAGGGAAATTATATGATTTTAATTTTGCTCGCATCTGGAAGAGGTAAGAGATTAAATAAAATAACAAAATCTAAACCCAAGTGTTTAACCTTGATAAATGAAAACCAAACCATACTTGACCATATAAGCAAAATTTTTGATTTGTTTACTAAAGTGATAGTTGTCACAGGCTACAAATCAAATCTAGTTATAAAATCTTTGAAAAAATCTCCAAATTTAAAATTTGTTAAAAATAGGAATTTTTTAAAAACTAATATGGTTACATCTATGTGTTTAGCAAAAAAATATGTAAACGATAAAGTTATTATTAGTTATACCGATATATTGTATTCTAAATCATTGATACGAAGAATAATAAAAAACAAGGATGATATAATTCCATTAAAAAAAAACTGGGTATCATTGTGGAAAAAAAGATTTGGATCATTAGAAAAAATAAAGAAAGACGCAGAAAATGTTGTAGTAAAAAATGGAAAAATTTTAGAAATTGGTACGAAAATAAAAGATAAGTTACCAAGATATCAGTATATGGGAATTTTGAAATTAACAAAAACTAAATTTAATACTATTTGCAAAATTTACTTAGACTATAAAAATAAAAATATAGGTATGACTCAATTTTTAAATTTTTTAATAAAAAAAAAGAAAATAAATTTTAATTATTTAAACACAACAAGTTATTGGTTTGAGGTTGACAACAATAAAGACTTATCAATAACAAAAAAAAATTTTCTTAAAACTAAATAATCTGCGCAATATATGCAACGGTATTGTATGGAATTTTAATACTTTTATTTTTACTACTATTATTTACTAATTCGGAAATTTTATTTATTATTGCTTTAAATTGTTTTGAATTTTTGCAATTCTTCCTCAATGTTCCATGAGAATACCAAGCTTTAATAAAAGATTTTTTTGAAACCTCAAAATAAAATTTTTTGCTTAATTTTTTGACGTTTTTAAAAAAAGGCTTTGATTTTAAAAATCTATAATAGTTTAATCTTCTGTCACCATAAGAATAATTTGGAATTTCGTTAAAAATAATTTTTTCAATAGATTTTTGAAGATTGTTTTTTAGATATCTATGATTCCACATGCAGCAAAAATAACCATCTTTTATTAATATTCTTCTAATTTCTTTAAAAATCTTCTCATAATTTACTACATTAAATGATGATCCAAAAAAGACTGCATAATAGCTATTATTTTCTAAAGAATTTTTTTCTCCTGTGCCGGCTATCCAAGTAACATTATTTTTTTTAATTTTATTTATATTTTTAACACCAATTTTTCGCATTGCTTCATTTGGCTCGACAGCTTTTATAATTAATTTTTTTTTAACTAACTCTTTGGTAAGCTTGCCTGTTCCAGCACCAATTTCTGCAACTGAATAATTTTCTTTACACTTAATTTTTTTCAAAATTTCTTTTATCAATATTTTTGAATAGTCAGCCCTATTATCGTAATCTTTGGCCAATGATGTATAGTCCCATTTCGTTCTTAAATTATTTTTTTTTTTCATAAATCAAAATTCTTTAAATTAATTTTTTTTTTATTATTTAAATACATTTCGCAGTTTATCTTAGGTTGTTTAATATTTTTACCAACGACGAATTTTTGATTTTTAAGTTTTTTATTTAAAATATCACTTTTTCTGATGACTCTAAGAATTTTAATTTTGTAATTTTTACATTTTTTTGCAATAGATGGATCTAAATATACACTGGATATTATTGGAAATTTCTTATTATAGATAGTTATTAAAGCCAAACCCAAAACTCTCTTATTCTGTTTTATCCTGTCTTGTTTTGTATACTTTAAGTCTGTGCTTAAAAATTTTCTTACTATGTCACCATCTATTATAAAACTGTTTTTTATTTTTTTATTAAATTTTTTCGATAAAAAAGTTTTACCAGACCCAGAATAACCAAATAACCATAATCCTTTAGCTTTCATAAATTTTTTTCAGTGCATAAATCAAGCCAATTGAGCTATTAGTACTGGTCAGCTACATGCGTTACCGCACTTCCACACCCAGCCTATCAACGT
>MDTD01177311.1_pt1 | contig 47766 bp, 34 predicted proteins | sample 811221 | NCBI WGS metagenome assembly MDTD01 (sample SAMN05326646, study PRJNA326480) | marine metagenome | isolation source: seawater | place: Pacific Ocean: South West | collected 2011 | reverse complement strand
TGGGGACAGATTTCTTTTCGGTAATAAGGCAAAACCCGCTCACAGGTGTCCGCGAGGCTCTCGCCCTCCGGTGGGTTCACACTGTAGGAACGCCGCCACTGGTGCACCTGCTCCTTACCGTATTTTTCTCGGGTCTCGTCTTTGTTCAGTCCTTGCAGCGCACCGTAGTTCCGCTCGTTCAAAGCCGCATCTCGCGTTTTGGGCACCTCCGATTGGCCCGCGCATTCCAAAGCGATGGCCGCGGTTTTCTCGGCCCGCATCAACACCGACGTATACAACCGATCCACTTTGGTGTTTTTCAGCTTTTCACCCGCTTGCTGCGCCTCTTGAATCCCTTGCTCGCTCAAGTCCACATCCACCCAACCGGTGAATCTGTTTTGTAAATTCCACAAAGACTGTCCGTGTCTTAATAATATTAACGTCGCCACAACTCACTCCCGATTTATTGCTTCATTGCTGCTTCGGTAAAGTCCGCATCACTCAACTTCGCCTTGTTGTCCATGTCTTTTATTCGCAAAACCGTTTTTGAACCTTTTTGGATGTTTTTCATCACCATTTCAACGGGGATGAGCTTGCCCTGAACTTTTTTCAGTTTCTTCATCACCAATTCTTTGAAGGGTTTTTCTTCACGATCCATGAATGAGATCTTGATGGGCAGCAAATGCTTTTGGTGCACGTAAAAAACAACCTTCCCGTAAGGGGCCTCTGGGGGCAATTTCATCTGCACCACGTAGGTCGTTTGGCCGCCAACCTTGGCATCGTCCAGGCGCTGTAAATCCGCTTTGGATTGCTCCTCGGGAGGCAAAGGCATCAAATCTGCATACGAGAAATCGGACCCGAAAAAAGAACGGGTGCTGTTGCCCGCCGCAATACGACGCACCACTTTGGTGGCGGGAACGAACACAAATTGGTCGGGCAATTGGCCGGAGCGTTCCCGCACCAAGAACGAAGTGCCTTTCACGGCCGCAGGTTTTTCAAAGCGAACCATGGTTTGCGCCAAGCCTTCTTTGGTTTTACGCATTTTCAATGACAAGGTGTTGTTGCGGACCCTGCCGGAAGCTTGGGTGATTTCCATCTCTAACACGGCTTGGCCTTCTTTAAATGAGAAGAGCCCGGCAGCCATGGCTTTGTCTGCGATTTGTTTTGCTGTAAGTTCTTTGGCAGCAGCCGACGAAGGCAACACCAACAAACCCGTAACAAAAAAAGCGAACAGTCCCATCACGTTGCTCATCGACCGTAATTTTCTTAACCCAAATTCCATTGCAGTATCTCCTTGCTGCGCCATCTCGTGTGTCTCTTGGCATCTTCAACACCAGCTTTCAAGATGGACGTTCGTGCTGCCCGCCAGATTCATTTCTGCCTTCTTATGATCTTAGGCTTTAAACTCGCATCAGAATGTGCCAAAAACATTTGTTATTGGGCACGAAACCCCTTTTGGGGCCAAAAACAGGCCCAGAAACTTTCGAGGAGCTAATTTGGGCGCTTTTTTGAGTGGGCCAGGCAGTCCCAAAGGACCCATGAGCGAAATCAACGTCACCCCTTTGGTGGATGTGATGCTGGTTTTGTTGATCATTTTTATGGTGACCGCCCCCATGATGGCACAGGGGGTCAAAGTGGCCTTGCCCGATGCAGAGGCCGAAGCCATGGACAGCCCAGAAGATAAAATTGTGCTGACCATCACCGCTCAAAAAAAAGCATTCATTGGAAAAACAGAGGTCCCCATTGAACGTTTAGAGCAAGTTTTAAGCCGAAATGCGAAAATTCAAAAAGATCAGGAGATTTACCTGCACGCTGATCACACCTTGCCCTACGGTTTTATCGTCCAAATCATGGCTGCAGCCCAAAAAGGAGGGGCGAAAAACATTGGGATGGTCACAGACCCCTATCAAGTGAATGAACCAACCCCTTGAGGCGTTATTTTAATACCCATGGAACTCACTGCATTCACCACCCCACCCACACCAGTAACAGGGCAAACGCCCAAACGGCGTAAAACCACCAGCTGGGCCATCGCATTCAGTGCGGGCATCCATTTGGTCATCGGCGCTCTTTTTGTTTTTGGAGACTTCCAATTCAATAAGGCCATCGACCTCGATAAAAACATCGTCCAAACCCGTTTGGTCAAATTGGGCAAGGAACGAAAAAAGGAATGGCTCCCCCGCAAGAGCCAACCCAAGCCAAAACCCAAAGCCAAACCCGCCGCGGTGAAACCCAAACCGGCCAAGCCCAAACCAACGCCTCCCCAGAAAACTGTTGCCAAGGCCAAACCAAAACCCAAAACAACACCAGCTAAAAAGCCAGACCCGGCCCCATCAGTGGATCGCCAACAGCAAATGAGCGATGCCCTTTCAAAGCTTCAAGCCGCACAAGCCACCGATCTTAACCAACTCATCCAAGATAAAATGGCGGCCGAAGAAGATGAAGGGCAAGCCAACGGGAGTGTCTTGGGCACCGAGGTCTCAGGAGAAATGGAAGCCTCCTACAACGGCTTGCTGTCCGCCCACATTCGTGGTGCATTTGAACTTCCCACCGTTTTGACCGACGCCGAACGCATGCGACTGCGAGCTCACTTGGCTATTCGCATTGGTCCAAATGGCGAGTTGCTCGCCGCCAAAGTGACCCAATCATCAGGGAATGCCGCTTTCGATAATTCTGTATTGGCCGCAGCACAAAAAAGCGTTCCGCTGCCGTCACCACCTTTGGTCCTGCGCGCGCTTTATCGCAAAGGCGTCACTTTAGAATTTTGTCCCATTCGTTGTGAATAGTTGAGGGAGAACCGTATGAAACGCATCATCACTTTAATCTGCTTTGGGCTCTTGCTGTCCACCACCGCATTCGCCAATCCTCTCATTCGAGTGGAAGGCGCTTCCTTTAAGCCGCTGCCCATTGCGGTCACCGATGCACAAATATCAAAAAACAGTGGGCTGAAAAAAACCGCCAACGAGCTCGTGGAACGCATCCGACAAGATTTGGACTTTACGGGCGTCTTTCAAATTTTAGACCCCAAAGGGTTCCTCATCACCCCGGACCAAGAGTCGTTCGGGGTTAAAGACATCCAATACGAAAGCTGGCGAAATGTGGGCGCAGACGCACTCCTTAAATTCTCCATGTCTCGTCAAGGCGATGTGTACGTCGTAGATGTCTATGCCTACGATGTGGGGACGCAAAAATCTCGTTTTAAACGAAATTACAAAGCGCCATCTAAGATGATTTTCAAATTGGCACACCTCATCTCTGACGATGTTTTTGAAGCCTTCACTGGCGAAAAAGGAGTTATGTCACAGCCCATCGCAGCCATTAAACGAGTGGGCAAAACCAAGCATGTGGTTCAAATGGATGTGGACGGACAAAAAATCAAACAACTCTCAAAGGGGGGGCGACTCAACTTGTTACCTTCCTATGCACCTAACGCCAAAAAAATTCTTTATACGTCTTACCGGTACGACAATCCCGATTTGTTTGAACTGGATGTGGCCACTCGGAAATACAAACGGCTCTCTGCACGTCCAGGGCTCAATACGGGTGGCGTTTTCTCTCCCGACGGCAGCCAAATCGCAGTGACCTTATCGATGAAAGGCAATACCGATATTTACCTGCTGAGCGCAGATGGCAAAGATGCCAAACGCCTCACGGACGCCTGGGGCATCGATACCTCCCCATCTTGGAGTCCAGATGGGTCCAAGATTGCCTTTGTATCTTCTCGTTCTGGCAACCCACATATTTTCGTCATGGACAAAGACGGTTCCAACCAAAAACGTCTGACCTTCAAAGGCAAATATAACCAAACCCCCCGATGGAGCCCTCGAGGCACCCACATCGTTTTCTCCGCTCGAGATGAACGCAACAAATACGATATTTTTCTGATGGATGTTCGCTCCAGTGTCATCACGCGTATCACCCAAGATCAATCCAACAATGAAGATCCAGCCTTTGCCGCGAATGGACGTCTCGTGGTCTTCACCTCTACTCGAGATGGCGCACGCGATCTGTATTTGAGCAACTTAGACGGAAGCCACCAAAGGCGCATTACCCAAGGTGGCTTCTACTGGACGCCCACATGGGCACCGTTTCAACAGTAACGATTATGGGAAAGAACTGGGGCAGCTCCAGTTGCCTTGGTAGCTGTCGATGGGCAGAATGGTCGCTGCGCCATTGTTCCATTGCACCTTCGCCACTTCCCAGAAATCATCGTTGGCGTTCATCATGCGGTCGTACTGAGCCTCAAGGCCCCCATTCACAAATACCTTGATGGTGGTGTTGGTGGCAGATTCCGTCTGGGTGTCACAACCTGTATTACCGTAAAAATGAACACCGATGGTATATTCGCCGTCACCCGGGTTTTCGATGTTGATGTTCTCGGGGCCATAGCCACAGAGGTCGTCGATGTCTAATACGGGATCGCCGGCGCTGGCTTGCGCACCATCATTGTCCCAATCAGGGGGGCCCATAAAAGAGGTGCTTTTGCAGTTCACGTAGTAACAAGATTCATCGCTCGAGCAATAATTGGCGGTGCCTCGTTTCAAATGCAAATCCATATCGTTGGCATCCACGTCCCAGCTGAGCTGAATGTGAAAATTGTCGGAAGGCACCGAGTTAATGGTGACCGTGGCCTCGTTGCTTGACTGGGCCCCGAAGTTATCCCAAACGGTAAGCTTCACCACGAACGTACCAGCCACATCAATGCCGTTCACAGTGCCGTTGGCGCTGTCAAACTGAAGCTGCGTGGTCATGGCGTCAGGTGTGGAAAGCGTCGCACTGGATTCCATGGGCTTTTCGGTCAGTTCCCAAAGATAAGTGGCGATGTACCCATCTTCAGTGCCTGGGACACTTTCTTCACCCGTTAAAAGGACGTCGTCGAGCGGTCGAATCACTGGGGCTGCCTCGGTATTGGTCACCCCATTGATTTTAGCAATCTTAGCAACCGCGGTGGGCGCACTTGCACCTAAAACTGAGAGTGGCACCGTGGCGGTGGGTCTTTCAGGATCGTTGGTGGCGAGCTCCAATGCGCCGGTGACGGGTCCTATCTGCTGCGGCATGGCCGCCAAGACCACACTGACACCGGTACCGGGCGCAATCCCAACCAACTCCAAAACACCACCTGGATAAAACACTGGGTCTGGGGCGGCAGGGTTTTCCTGAGCGAAGGACACACCTTCGATGAAAAGCTCTCGCTGCCCCACGTTTTCTACGGTGATGCTGCAAAAGGCTTCGACGCCAACACCCACGCTACCAAAGTTACACTCTGGTGGGCTGATGTGAAGTTCGGGGCGTCCCAAGTCCTCGCCACCGCCAGTGAATTGAATGAAGACATTCTCTCCCTCTTCGATGTTCACCGCATTGGTTTCAATGATTAGTGTTCCTGAGACCACAGAGGCCACCGTTGGAACAAACTTGATGGTGATCTGAACGCCCTCTTTCCCCTCGGAAGCTGTGATGGCGTCGGGAACCTCACCCTCAATGGCAAAGGCCGGGTCCGTGTCCTCGGAGAATTTTACATTGTACAGATTCAAAGCCACAGGGGACGGATTGCGAATGGTGAAGGTGTAAAACCGGCCTTCACCGATGGGGACGCTGCCAAAGTCGTATGCGCAGTCCCGAACCAAGTCTTCAGCACAGATGGATTCTGTTGCGCTTTCGGGAGTTCCAATCTCAATTTTCGGTGCGACCAAAGTGAGTTCTTCGTCCTGACAGGCAACAAAACTCAACGCGAAAAGCACAACCCAGAAAAAAGAAGACCTTAAAACCATTAGCAAACTCCATCGCCGTTACCAGCTCATTTGTCCCGGATGAACAGTGTAGCACCCGTGCGAAAGATCCGAAATGCACCTTTCTTAATTATATACCTACGAGTGGCTGATTGAGTGGTCAATCAGTGTATTGACGGATAAAAATTGGGCATTGCGTCATGAAATGAAGGGCTTAGAGGTCTTCCACCGCCTCCACCCGTAGCACCTGCTTTTGGTTGACCACGAGCCGGAATTTTGAATTTTTACGTTTATTTTCAGCACCTTCCGACTGTGAGACCACCAAATTGATGTGATACACCCGGGGCATCTCCTTGCGCTTAAAACGACCGGTCCGAGAATCAAAATACCGAACGGATTCCACAGGGTCGTCCAATCGAGCCAAAAAATCAGCCAGGTTGAAGCGGAATCGTTGCTGAACGCCATAACGGGGAGGCACAGGGTTCCCGTTGGCCTGCTGAAAAGACATCATGCGTGCGTAGTGAATGACGTTTTCATTTTCGATGGTCAACCCCGAAACGGTCCGTTCTCTTGATCGTATCTCCTTGATTTCTTGAGGAATTTCTTCTTCATTCAGCAGGTGGAAGCGCTCTTTTGCACGTCCATGAAAGGCCCCCAGCTCCACCTGAGCCAAGGCATCTCCCAACACCTTTCGATCTTCATCCCAGGGTGTCCAACGCACGGCCAGGGCCTGCCGAACCCATTCTTTAATCCGGTCTTTGAGAATGTAAGCGCCCACGGCCACCCCTAAAAAGAGGAGTCCTTCCTCCGTGGCCCATGCGCCGGTCCAAAGGGGCAGCTGCGCCAAAGTCGCCCAAGTGGCCGCCAAACCAGCTGCGATCATGGCAGCCGTGTTTCGTACAAATGGGTCTCGTTTGCCGCCACGGGTATTCACATAGAGGCTTTGTTGAAGTTCTTTTTTTAAAAGGCCCATTCGATAGGTAAACAATTCGTGGTCAGCACGCCATGGAACCAACAATCCTTGATCGATGCGCCATCCATTGACCCTTTCTGCAGTTCGAGCCACCTCCAGTCGCATTTGCGTCAGGAGTCCGGTGCCATCGCGCAGACCATCAGAGCGATCCAGCGCCGTGGCCAATTCGGCCAATGCCTCATCGGTCACCGCTCCCAAATACTCTGCACAAAAGTACAAGGCCGACCGTAATTCTTCGTGCACCACAGCCCCATGTGCCAAAGCTTTGAGCCGAATTCGTCTCAACGCATTAAGGGTAGAAAGTAAATCCGCACAGAAGCTGGTGAGCTCGGACTCCAAAGTCGTAAGCTGCAGGTTGTGGATGTTCGCACTTCGAATGCTTCTTTTAAGAAATCGTAATTTCACGTCGACAGCATCAGCGACCTCTGCGCCCAGTAATTGTGCCAAGGCGGTCAGGGCGTCACCAGAAGGTGCCTCTTTTGTTAGCAGCAAGGGTAGTTTTCGCCGGAGAATTGTAGCCGGATTATCGGGCGAATTTAAATCGTACAACTCTTGTAATTTTAAATCAGGGCTGTGCATCCGCATATAAACCTGAGAGCGCTTATAAAAATCTCGGTTTGAAAGGGTGTCGGTCACGGGCCCAAAACCAGCCGGAAAAAAGAAGTACATATCGGTCAGGTATTCAGTGGTGGTGGATTCGGTTTCGGGCAAAGGAAAAAACTGGCGTATCTCGATGGTACGCAAATCTCTGGCCTCCACCACCAAACGGGCAGGGCTGTGAGCCACGCTTATGCTCGAGGCAACCACAATACAACCTCGTCGTGACTAATGGTAATTTGCCCACCCACGGGCGACAAAATAATGGTAAGCAGCTGTGCCACTTGTTTTTCCATGGGGCAACCGAAAGTCACCAACACGGCATTGCGTTTCGCCTGGACGTCGAAAGAAATGGTATGGTCACGCAAAGTCGCCGCAATGGTGACCAACACAATCGCCAAAGCCCAATAAAGCCGTCCCTGAACTTCGGCCACCAATTCTACGGGCAACTTATCCGGCACCACCAGTTCATTATTTGTTTTCTTAAAAAGAGGTTTTGCCATACGTAAAGCACGTCGCCAAAGCTTGTAAAAAGGAATCGGCTCCACACGGTCATCAGCCGCCAAGAATCGCGGCGGGTTCGACAAGAAATCTGCGCTCACAAATACAATAAATGCTTTCTCTTGCGGTCTTTTTAATACATGCAGCTTGCCAAACACTTCATTTTCAATGGGTTCACTCAAATGGAGCGTCGCAGAAACCGGGTGGGCTTCGGCCTCCGCCCTTTTGATGAGCGCAACAACATGGGGCTGTGAAACCCAATTTTTTACCTGGTCTTGCCCTTCCGGATGATGAAAGCCCATCAAACGGCGCGCCAAACCATTAGCGGCCAACAGGCTGTCGTACCCATCCCAAACGATAACCGCCGAAGGCAACGACTCGATGAATTGCTCCAAAACCACGCTGGGCTCATGGGCTCCCGCCACCCGCCTGCGCAAACGAAAGGCCAGCTGTGCCAACTGTTCTCCCACCGACTGTAAGCTGTGTAACTGATCGGGCATGGGCGTGCCCAAATCACCTTCGCCAAGTTCTTGCAGGTACCCAATCAATCTTCGCTGCGGGCCCATGTAGAACACCAACCACAACAAAACCATGATCATGGCCAATGAGAGGGCAATGGCCAAGCCATTGCGAATGCCCGATTGCCACTCGGCCTGCATGGGGCCGGGCACCGCCAAGCGCATCAACAAGGTGGCGGGCGCGTTCGGGTTTTGGGTCAAGGGAACCTTAAAAATGACCTGTTCAGCGGTCGTGGGGCCGGCCGCGAACGCACTAATTCTGGGCGGGTATCCGGGCAATCCAGGTGAACTGTGATTTGTGAGCCAGGTGGTGAATTCAGAGCTGCTCGGCCATTCGCCAAAGACCTGTCCCGGTGCAGCGCCCTGTTTCGTGGTCATCAAAACCGCGCCGCTCTCCCCTAACCAGCGGAGTTGGCCATGGATGAGATGGGCTTGGTTCAACACAAACTGTTTTCGTTGGGCAGCGGGTATCTCTTGCGCCTTTTGCTGAATTCGCGCCAGTACCCAGGCCTCGTTCTGGGCCCAATCGCTCTCGATCACGGGGCCGGAATTCTCCAGAAAAACCCAGGTTGCAGGCAGCAGCGCCAATGAAAACAGAACCGCAAAACCAAGAAAGAGTCGAAAATGGACTAACAGTGCACCCATAAATCTCCAAAAGTGCTTCAAAAATAGTATTTTAGCTCATTCGGTGCACCAAAAGCAATAATTCAAGCTTATGGCGCCCAAAGATGGTCGAGGGGGTTGTCAAATCCAATGAAACTGGATAGTTCCGCTGTGTAGCATGTGACAGATCCCTCGAAGGGCTGTTACCAACTAGTTTTTAAGTGTTTGACCCTAGGGGTCGCGAGGATATCTATGAGCCGCTTTCCAGTTAAGAGCCGTCGCCGTTTGGTTGACTATTTTTTGCAAAATAAAGACGTTGAAATCAGCTACTTGAACCCAGACGTCTTGCGTCGTTTTCTTTCTGTCGAAGGGAAAATCTTGCCCGGGCGTCGCTCTGGCCTGACCGCAAAAAACCAACGTAAGGTCACCAAAGCCATTAAACGCGCACGCGCCATGGGCCTGCTGCCCTTCACCAATCACGACGCTTAATCCATCCAACGTCCCCTCATGTCTACGCCAACCCAAAAGATTGATCTTGGGTAAGGGGTAGGCTTGGATTTTTTCTGGGCTTTATGTTAGCTCCTACCTTATGTGGAACTCACGCAGCATCCTCGCTGCAGCTACTTTAATTGCGCTTTTATTGTTGGGCTTCGGCATTCTTTCGCCGGAAGGTTTGCCCCAAACGAAAAAGCTGCAAGCTGAGGCCGAGAAACTCCAAAAACAAGTTCAAAAAGCGAAAGCGAAAAACGAGCAACTCAAAGATGAAATTGAGCTGTTGCGCAGCGACCAAAAAGATGCGCGACGCTTTCAAGAACACGTGATCCGCCAAGAACTGGGCTTCGTGAGAGAAGACGAAAAGGTTCTGCTTTTACCCGAAGGTAAACGCACCCAATTACCTTCTCCCCAGCCCATATTAAAAACCGCACAACAAAAAGGTGCCCCTTAACCGCTCGCCGACGCTGTGGCGGCCTTTGAAACCTTTCAGGAGCCCATGAATTCAGAAATTCTCAAAAACCAACGGCAAAAACGTCGTCCCATGCCGGAGATTCCCGATAGGCTCGCGCTGATTTTGAGCTGGGGTTTCCTGAGCTTGTCTGGGGCCTCATGGGTGGCCATCGGTTTTGTAGACTCCTTCGCACAAATTGCCTTTCGGATGAACCTGATCTTGCTCTTGGTTCTGGCATTGTTGCTCGGGGTTCCGCTCCTCATGGCACAAGTTTTAAAGCGACCTCTCGTGGGCCAAAAACTATTCCCGTGGTTGCTTCTGAGTTTACTCACCTGCGCCCTCCTGGTGGTCAATGCCGATTATAACCAAGTCATTCTTCTGGCCCCTTTTTACCTGTGGGCCTTTGCCACCGGCGCCTTATTGTCCCAACGGCTGCTGCTGCGCGCGGTGGTGCCATGGACAGCCTACCTCATGTCCGTCTTGGTTTTAGGCCACCATTCGGTTCAAAACATGGTGGTCATTGGGTGCTTTTTTGTGGCGGCCCTGTGCGTGGGCAATGCCATCTTATCCTCGGTCATTCGGGCCGCACGCCAACGCGCCACCCATCAGCTGGATGCGGAAATCTTACGATGGTACGAAGATGCCCGTGACTATCGTTTGTTGGCCGGCGGAACCATTCGAGACAGTATCTCACCTTTTTCAACCGCCCTGTCACACCCACCCGAATGGGAATCCGAAAAAGACTTAAGCTCCAGGCGTCTGAAGGCCACCACCCAGGTGGTTCGAGAAAGTGTTTATCGGTTGCTCGTCCTGTCAGCGCGCGCCTTAGAGCCCGACTGCGTGGTGCTATACCTCTTTGATGAGACCAAAGAGAATTTAATCCTCAAGGAGCAGTTCATTCGCTTGGATGATCAAGCCAATCACAAAGTGTCACCCACCAAGGGGGCCATCGGACTGTGTGTCCAAAAGAAACAGCCCATTCAACTGTCGCGTTTGGAGCCCAATACTGATTTAATCACCCATCGCACAGGAACCCCACGCCCCAAACATTTGCTGGCCATTCCCATTCAACACCAAGAGGAAATCATGGGGGTGTTACTCTTCGATCGTGCGCGTCACAAAAACTTCAACGATAAAGACCGCTTATTGGCACAAGCGCTTGCCGGTGAGCTAATTCACATGCTCGATACCGAACGCCTGCTCAACATTTTAGATGACGAACGACAAGACAAGACCAAGTACTTCCAAATCGCACGTTCATTTAGCGGTATCATTGAAAAAGAAGAAGCCATCGAAACCACCTTGGCCACCTGCCTCAACATTTCTCCCTTGGCCATTGCCGCTTATATTTCCCAAGAGGAAGACGAACAGGGGCGCATTCGTTTTGAGATTTCACACGCCCAAGGCCCCCTCAAAACCCAATTCCTGAAGCAAAGCGGTTCTCGCACAGAAGACACATGGGTGGCGCGCGCCTTAGAAGAAAAAATTGTTTTGCCCCACGTTGATCTCGTTTCGGCTGGTGTTCGGCGCGGACTCATCAGTGAAAACGATGCGTTGACCATCCCACTGGGTGATTTACGCATTTATCCCCTTACCGCACATGGCACCACCTTTGCTGCACTACTCATCGGTGTGGAGCGACCTTTCGTTTTTGACCAGCGCAAATTAGATGTTTTTAGTATGCTGGCCGATTCAGCGGGCGTGGCCATCGGAGGTACCCGACTTTTTGCCGCGCTGGAAGAACGCGCCACCACCGACGCCCTCACTGGCCTTAAGAACAGACGACAGCTCAAAGAAGACGTACCATACGCCACCGGTCGGGCCCGCAGACAAAAAACACCGCTCTCGGTCATCATGGCAGACATCGACCATTTCAAGCAAATCAATGATAACTATGGACACTCCATTGGTGATGATGTTTTGGTCGCTGTGGCCCAAGTGATTTTGCAGTGTACCCGCAACACCGATTACGCCTACCGCTATGGTGGAGAAGAATTCTGCTTGGTGCTCGAGCAAACCGATCGAACACATGCTGCCAATCTGGCGGATCGCATTCGAAAACAAATTCAAAGAATGGATTTTGAAACGCCTAACGGTTCACTTAAAGTCACCATGTCATTTGGTGTTGGGGAGTTCTTTGTTCACGGCAATGAAATTAAAATGGTGATTAAATCCGCTGACGATGCACTTTACATGGCCAAGAAAAAAGGCCGCAACCAAGTGGTGGTCTGCCCAGGACCCAAGAAAACGGACGCAATTTCACAAGTCTCTGCATAACCCAGAAAGATAAACGATGAAAAAAACCTTTGTGCTTGATACCAACGTTCTCCTTCACGATCCACGTGCTATGTTTAGCTTCGAAGACAACAATGTGGTGATTCCCATTTACGTCGTTGAAGAGATCGATAACTTCAAAAAAGAACTATCTGAACTCGGCCGCAATGCACGGCAAGTCTCCCGGTATCTGGATGCGTTGAGAGATGAAGGTTCTTTGGCCGTCGGGGTACGTCTGGATCAAGGTGGTCTGCTGACGGTTGCAACCACCGCCCGCACTTTACCGCCTGAGGTCACCACCAACCGTGGGCAAGACAGTAAAATCTTAGCCGTGGCTGCAGACAAAAAAGACGAGCTCGAAGGCAAAGAACAAGTCATTTTTATCACCAAAGATACCAACCTCCGGATTCGCGCTGACGCCATTGGCATCATCACCGAAAACTTTGAACCCGAGCGCACCGAGGTATCAGAGCTTTTTAGCGGCATGAGTGTGATCGATGTGGCCAATCACGAAGTGGACCTCTTTTACGCCAATGGCCGTATCGTCCCGCCAGACCCTTACTATGCCCCAAACGAGTTTGTGCTGATTCGCGATGAAAGCAATCCCTCTCACACCGCCATGGGTCGGTTCTGCACCGACCAAGAATGCATCCTTCCCATTTCCAATTTTAAACAAGGCGTATGGGGGGTTCGCCCGCGGAACAAAGAGCAACAGTTTGCCCTTGACCTGCTCCTCGATGAACGCATCAAACTGGTGACCTTGGTGGGCATGGCCGGTACAGGAAAAACCCTGCTCGCCATTGCCGCTGGTCTCCAGCAAGTGACCGATGAGCAACGCTACCAAAAATTACTGGTGTCCCGGCCCATTTTCCCAATGGGGCGCGATCTGGGTTATTTGCCCGGCGATGTTGAAGAAAAATTGAATCCCTGGATGCAGCCCATTTTCGACAATGTTGAGTTCCTCATGGGCCTCACGGCGTCCGATAAACGACAGGGGCGGTCCTACAAAGAGTTAATGGATTTGGGCATGATGCAAATAGAGCCACTCACCTATATCCGTGGTCGCTCTATCCCCAGTCAATACATGATTGTTGATGAGGCACAAAACCTGACCCCACACGAGGTAAAAACAATTATCTCCCGGGCTGGCGATGGCACCAAAATCGTTTTAACCGGCGACCCGTACCAAATTGATCACCCCTATGTGGACAGCACCAACAATGGCTTGGTGCACGTGGTGAACCGGTTTCGCTCAGAACCCATCGCGGGTCACATCACCCTCAGTAAAGGTGAGCGATCTGATTTGGCGGAAATCGCAGCCAACTTGCTGTAGTTAGCCACCTGAACTGTCGGGTCCCGTGTGAATTTCGGGTCGCGTATTCTCTTGTGGGTCATCAAAATCATCAGCCACCGTACGCATCTCGCTGACGGTCTGGGTGCGGGTGGAGGCCGTTCGAGCGCGCATTTTCGCATGGCTTTTGGCATCGATGGTGTCGGGTCTAATCACCGGGTTCTCGGCGTGAGGAAAGCCCGAGGCGCTCAGACCTAAGGGTATTTCATTCAGTGTTTCGGTTCTTTGTTCTTCTTCGGGCCCCGCGCCCTTTGAAGCACGCTCAAGGTCCATCATGGTGGTTTGGGCACCATAACTCTTGGTTTCATGCCGGGTGACCCGACCAATTTTTTTCACGATGCCCGCCATTCGCTCAGCTTCTCTGAACACGACTTCAACGGGTTTGGCCAAAGCGGTATCTTCAGCAGTAATGCGTCGTTTCAACATTTCTGCATAACCCAAAACAGAGGTGAGGGGTTGATTCAATTCATGAGCTGCCATCCCTGCCAAATCGGCCGCAACGCGGGCTTTTTCCGTAGCAAGAAGTTGAGACTGTGCGGCCGATAATTCTTTCTCCATGCGCAACTGCCCTCGAATGTCTGTAAACACACCCACTGTCGCGACTTCTTCTCCATTTTCATAAATGATACTGGCGGTCATGTTGACCGGAATGGGGGCTCCCGAAGAGTCCATCAAGGACTGTCTCACCGTGTGCAGCCGACCCACCCCGCCAAATCCAGATGCCCGTAATTTTTCCATGATCTCTTGGGCAATGGTCGGCGGGTAAAGTTCTCGGACGTGCATTTGGCCAATCACGTCCGCTGACTCGTAGCCCAATACTTCTTCTGCCGTTTTATTGAGTAGGATCAATCGCCCTCGAATGTCTGCAGCCACAATGGCATCAGGCGAGTTATCGATGAGGTTTTCCAAAAATTCTTTGGTGGTCCGCAACTCAACTTCCATTTGCCGGGTGTCGGTGACATCACGAAAAGAGAAGACCAATAACCCCGTTTGCCCACCGGTTTGACCCGCCGTCAATGAAAAGATTCGCTCCACATTGTCACCACGCGAGATGAACAGGTCATAGGATTCTTTATAAATACCTTGCTGTGCTTCTTTGATGATTTGGTCCCACGTTCTTCGGCTCTCTGGCGCCACCAAATCTGCGAACAAGACATCTTCCATTTCGCGAAAGCTGCGCCGGAACAAACGCCGTCCCTCTCGGTTAATATAGAGAATGTTCCCTTCTTCGCTAACGATTGTCATGCCGTCGCCGGCATACTCAAAAAAGTCTTCAAATTGTCTCAGGGCTTCCAGTCTTCTTTCAGCAGCCACACGCATGTAATTGATGCGGTTGGTCTCGTCTCTAAAATGATCGAACAAACGCGCATTTCTTAATGAAACGGCACAAGTTGACGCCACGGTTTGGGCAAATTGAATTTCATACTCCGACAGAGGATCGCGCCTGGACTCGCTGCGTAAAAACAAAACACCAATCACTTTAGACTCGAAGATGATGGGAAAAAGCGCCATGGAACGAATCTTTTGTTCTTCCAGCACTGTTTTGACTTCCTCCAAAAGCGGATCTTCAAAAACATTTTCAATGACAATATGGGTTCGCGTATCCACGCATCGCGCCAACTCAGGATATTTGCTCAGCGTGAGTCGCAAATTTTGAACGCTCTTATCTTCGGATGCGGCCACCATCACTGCCTCATCCCCCAAAGGACTCACTAAAATAATTGAACAACGGTCTGACTTGATGACATCAGCGACCATTCCACTGACCGTGTGCAGGATGAGGTGCAAATCCAGCGAGCTGGCCAAAGCCTGGTTGAGCTCCAATAGGGTTGACGCATCTCTTCGGTGTCGGTGGATCATTTCGAGATTTCGACTGGCCCTTAAATTGGCAGTGGCCCGAGCTAAGATCTCAACCTGATTGGTGGGATCCACAACAAAGTCATCAAAGCCATCCTTCATGACTTCATTAATGGCGTATGAATTCGCATCAAAAAGTAAAGCCACGACGCGAATGGATGCTTGTGGTTTTTTGGTGTGCAGGAGTTCGGGAACAGACAAAACCCCTTCATGAGGCAAACTTGGGTCTAAAAAGACCACGTTGGGCGTGTCTTTGGTCACCGCTGGAATCATGTCTTCAATGGAAGCAAAAGCTTTGACCCGCCAGCCTTCCATTTCGAGCAAAGCCCGCACCGCATTTTCTGTTTCGTGGTGATGGGTGGCGATACATATTTTCGGCTCGGTGGGCCTAAAGATGGTGCTTAACGCTTCGGCTTCGTCGCTGCCTGTGCCATCCAGCGCGATCCCTTCCAATTCTGTAAGTTCGTCTTTGGGGTTCATGCTCATTCAGTGGTCGCTTCATTGTTACTGTTCCAACGCCGCCAAGCGTTGAGAATGTCTATGCGTATGGCTTCTGTGGTGAATCCGCTTTCAGCTGCTAAGCGTGCCACGTCTGCTTCATTGGGAACCACCTGCACCACTTCATTCATCCATCGGTGCTCCAAAACTGAAATCTGTTGCTGTTTGGTGCCTTTCCCCCAAGGCAATACCACCCTTTGGGAGGACAAACTGCTAATGCTGAGCTCTTTGGTGTGAATCTCTTGGGTGAAGCCTTCTTCAAAGCACCATTTCTGTGCCGAAATGTTATTGGCCCGGGGCAGGCAAACTTTCACCAAAGTGGCGGGTTGACCGGTGCCGGTATGCACCGCAAGCGTGAGCCAATTCTCGGCCCCCCATGTCACCAGGCCTTGGCGTAAATCGGTGAGCGATGCGGCGGGCGACAAAAGCAAGTCCCACCCCACCCAATGGACTTCCCCTAAAGCCTGATGTTCTCCTGCCCCAGATACTGCACATTCGATTTGTTGAACCAAAGCGCTCCCCAAGCCCACGTCAGAAGCACCAATGGCGTTTTGGCAAATGCGCCCCTGAGGCCGATGCCCCCAATCGGTCACCACCGCTTTGAGAATGCTCAACGAATAAAAATCCGCGCTGACCAAACCACCCGTCTCGTAAGTGGGCAGCCCCATGGACAATGCCAACAGTTTGTTCGCTGGGACTGGCGTTTGCGGGTCTCGCAACGTGTCATTCAAAAATGGCACCCGAGAACATGTGACGCCGATCGGATCCAACGCCTCTAAAGCCAAGCCCATGGCCAGCACGTAGCAGGTCAATACCTTAGCGCTCTCCACGTCTAAACTCACGGGCTCTGAAGCCCCATCGTACGTTAAAAACGCCTCTTTAAACATTCGAAAGCAGATGCCCTGCACCAGAGGACGCAACCGAGAGGCTTTGAGGCACTGCTTCATATCCAACAAAGTCACTTTCGTTTGGTCCCAAACTTGGTGAGATTGCTCAGCCGCCTTGAGCGTTTCATTTTGTAAGGCAGTGACACTTTGCAGCTGGTTGAGGGTGTTGTTTTGGGTGTCCGCCTCCCCCTGCTGTATTTGGCTCCATTGGGCAGGTCGGGGGTTCCGCGGTAAAGCGTGCTTTTTCAGTGCAGGGGTGGCGGTCAACGGATGGGCCATGCCCAAGGGGTCTCGCAAAACCAAACTCTGACCCATTCCATCACCGTTGGGGTGCTGTTGTACCTGTGGAAAAATATCGTTGAGGCCCAGGTCGGCCAATGCACCCTGAAAATCTTTTTCGCACCCAGCCAAATGCAACAAAGCACCGCACAGAGACGCGGCTGAAGCATTTTGGGACAAATCCAGATAGATTAAGTTGGGTGTTTTCTCCATGCCTCCTTTTACATCTCTCTCGCCTACAGTAAAAGGAGCTGACCCCACTAACGAGCGACAAATTCGCCGAATCCAATCTTTTTAATGAAATCAAGGCTTTTTCTTTGACCCAACCCAGCTTCATATTGCTCGCCAACAGCCCGAAAGAAGCAGAAATGCTGCGCCAAGCCCTGCGACAAAGCTGGCCCAATGCCCATTTTCATACAGACTTTGAAGCCCCTCAGGACAAGTCCGCCATGGTGATTTGCTGGGACAGTGCCTTTAAAAAGGTACCACCTCAGATGCTCCAAGAGCGGCCAACCGTGGCCGTGTTCGAGTCGAATGATGCCCCCGCCCGAATCGACGCCTTAAAGCAGGGTCTGGCGCAAATCGTGCTGCCCTCCGAAAGCCGAACGGCCTATTTGTGCCAGGCCTGTCAATTTATGTTGAGTAAATTCCAGGAACAAAAGCAGCAAAAACAAAAATGGGACAAAGTGGTCAAGAGCAGTACCGATGCCATTTATTTGATCACCAATGGGGTTTTAGTGGATGTGAACCCCCGATTTGAATCGCTATTTGGTTACACACGAAAAGAAGCTCTTGCCACAGACTTTTCAATTTTAAAACACGTGGTGGCCTCGGAATCTCGTGCCTTCATTGAAGATCGTCTTCAACGAATAAAGCGCGATCAAAAAGTAGACACCCAATACGAGTTTGTCGCCAGCCGAAAAGATGGTTCCACTTTCTTGGCCCACGTCTCAATTCGTTACGTGGATGACAAAGAAGGAAAATCGGCGCTGGGCATTGTCAAAAACATCACCGAGCAAAAAGAATACGAAAACAAACTGCTGCAACAAAACATCGAGTTGAACCGATTGGCGGACCGACAAAAGAAAACGGTGCGTCAATTGCTGGCGGTTGACGAGGTAGCAAAAACCATTGCCGTGACACGCTCAGAATACGATGTCGTTGAACATATCGCACAACAGATTCGTAAACTCTTCTCGCCGGATCGCTTGCTCATCGGATTCTTCAACGCCAACAGCAACGAGATCCGTCTTCCTTTTGCGCTGAAAGGTCAACATCCCAAACGAGACCATGACCCTGTCAAACGGGACCACACCCTCATGGGTACAGCGATGGAATTGCAGCGGGTCTTGCAAAGACACATGCCCACCAGCGCGTCTTTGCCCGCGCCGCCCCTGCCAGAGTTGGAGAAATCGTGGGCCAGCGAGGGCATGCAAAGTTTGATCGCCATCCCTATTTTAAAGCGACGGGCCCCCGTCGGTGGTATTCTTCTCGGCTTTGAAAAACACACACCGTTGGACGATGATGACGCTGAGGCTCTCATGAGTATTTCAAACCACTTAGCACTTGGTCTAACCAACGTGGAAATGCATCAAGCCAAAGAAAAAGCCGACCAACTGTTGAATGATCTACAAAACCGTTCTGGACGTGCAGCACACTTGATCACCCTGGGTGAAATGGCGGCCGGCGTGGCCCACGATCTTAACAACCTCTTTGCCGCAATCTTGGGCCGAACCACACTGCTTCGACGCGCTAAAGATGAAGAATCCGCCACTGAGCACATCGACATCATTGATAAAGCCGTTGATGATGGTGCCCGAACCCTCAAACGCCTACAGCAATTCTCCGATGATGATCTTGAGCAAAATCGCGAAGATCTTGCGCCCGCCATCTTGCTGGAGGACGCCATTGCGATCACCCGCCCAAAATGGTCCCGGTTGATGGATCAACAAAAATCCGAAGGCATTCAGGTTCAATTAGAGGCGGATTTACCCGGTGACATCCAAATATTTGTCGTCCCGCACGAAATCAGAGAAGTCTTAATCAATTTGATTCACAACGCCGTCGATGCCATGTCTGACGGGGGAAGCCTCTCTCTAAAAGCATTCCTCGACCCTGCCCGACCACAACACGTCTGCTTAGAAATTCGCGACACTGGGCCTGGCATTCCCCCAAAAAACCTCAATAAAATTTTCGAACGCTTTTTTACCACCAAAGGTGTGCATGGAACTGGCCTTGGTTTGGCTGTATCCAAAGAGATTGTAGAAAAAAATGAGGGGCACATTCAGGTTTCGTCCCATACCGAAGGCGCCGACAAAGGAACCATCTTCTCCCTCTATCTTCCAATGAGCCTCAAACAATCCAAAAACGCTCACCCCAGTGAGTCAGCCCCCCGAACCATATTGATCGTGGATGATGAACCCAATGTGAGAGAAATTTTAGAAGACTTACTCTCCGCAGAGGGCCACCGTGCTCTGTCTTGCGAAAGCGGCGAAGAAGCCTTGGAGGTGCTGGCCAAGCAAGAGATCGACTTGGTCTTCACCGACCTGACCCTGCCGAAAATGGACGGCTACACCCTGGCCAGTCAAATCAAATCGCAGCAACCCCAAATGCCGGTTTGCATCATTACAGGATGGGACAATCCCCTAATTTTAAAGGAAGACCCCGCAACCCATGTGGATCGGGTGGTCAACAAACCTTTTCGCATGGAAGAGGTAATGCGGGCTGTGAGCGATCTCACCTAAGCCCCTCTACCCCATGTACAACACGGCCTCGCCCAACCGGGTTTTCCCCAAAGAAAAGCGGAAAGGAGGGGTTGTGTTGTTCTACCGCCTTGGCTACTTTGACCGCGAATCAATTCCTCTGGTGACGTAACGAGGGGTGGAGGTAAAACATGAAGGACGCACAACGAAAAAAAATGGGTGAAGCAGACGGCTTTATCGCAGCCCTGGATCAAAGCGGTGGCTCCACACCGAAAGCATTGGGTTTATATGGGGTGACAGCTGACAGCTGGTCCAACGACACTGAAATGTTTGACTTGGTTCACGCCATGCGCACACGCATCATCACCAGCCCCTCCTTCACCGGCGACCGAATTTTAGCGGCCATCCTTTTTGAAAACACCATGAAAAATACCATCGATGGGATGCCCACCGCAGAATACTTGTGGAAGCAAAAAGAAATTGTACCCATCTTGAAAGTGGACAAAGGGCTCGCTGACGAAGTGGGCGGTGTTCAACTCATGAAACCTATGAGCACTTTAAATGAAACCCTCGCGAGCGCCAATGCGCATGGTATTTTTGGAACCAAAATGCGTTCGGTCATCAAGCAAGCCGTGGCCCAAGGTGTTCAAGATGTGGTAAAACAACAATTTGATATTGGTCTTCAAATCCTCGAAGCAGGACTGATTCCCATCATCGAGCCCGAGGTGGATATCCACTGTCCCGATAAAAAACAAGCCGAAGAAATGCTGAACGAAGCATTGCTCAAACACTTGGATGATCTTCCCCAAGGGACACAAGTAATGCTGAAACTCACTTTGCCAGAAAGCAATAACTTCTACGAGGCATGCATCCAGCACCCCAATACCTTGCGCGTGGTAGCGCTTTCGGGTGGCTACTCCCGGGAAGAATCCAACCAGCGATTGACCAACCAACAAGGCATGGTGGCAAGTTTCTCACGGGCATTATCGGAAGGCCTTCATGTGGATCAGTCTGACCAAGATTTTAACACCACGTTAGACCAGTCCATCGAGAGTATTTTTCAAGCCTCACGAACCTGATCGCAACAATCAGCAGACGCCAGCCCTGACCAACGCCCCACAAATACGGCCTGGTCAGCCTGAGGCCTTAAAAACCGGGCTATCTCCAGCACGCTTCCCTCTGACCAGCTTGTCGTGGTAATCTGATGAGGTTCTTATGACATTCGGGTTATGGTTTGCTTTCGCTAATTGATCAATGGGTAGATCGACTTCTGTCGAACAACGAGAAAAAGACAGAGCCGGATCCAGGTCTTGATCAAACCCTGCAAACCCTCCGCGCCTACAAAAGAAAACTCACCAAAGATCAAGCCGGAATGGATTTTGTAAGCAGTCCCGCTTTTCTTGAAGTCATTGAACAATTGGATGCTGAAGGTCTCACCGGTCTGGCAGACGAACTCTGTGCGGATGCATTGCTCGTCCACCCCAATCATTCCAATAAAAATATTTTTGGACACCGCTTGCTCAGTCGTGGAAGAGAGAAGGAAGCCGAAAACCTGTTCCTACAATTAACCAATGATATGACTTTTGCGCATGGTGCCTTCAAAAATTTGGCGCACATTGCAGAAACATCCAATGCCCCCCATGAGGCCTGCTTGTACCTGGAAAAAGCACTGGCTTGGGATTTTCATGACCAAGAACTTCAGGCCAGTTTGAAGCGGTTACGAAAAAGTCTTCGTCCAACGAAAAACCGCAAGTCCGATTATTTTCTGACCTCTTTGGTTCGAGGCGCAAGGATTGTCGGTGAGGGCTATGAACTCCGCAAGCTTCTGGGCAGGGGTGGAGCCGCCACCGTCTATCAAGCACTCGTGAGCGGCACGCAACAAGAAGTGGCCGTGAAGGTCTTTCATCGCTCATCGGGATCTACCCGCCACCAGGAGAAAGCACAACGTGAGGCTCAGTTTACAGCTCAGTTGACGCATCCTCACGTGGTCACCATTTTGGATGTGAACAGCGAGAAGGGCTTTTTGGTGATGGCCTTTTGCGAAGGCGGCTCTTTGCGGGATCGGCTAAAACAGAAAAAGGCTTCACTGGCGCAAACCCTAGACATGGCCATCGTTCTTTTACGCACCTTAGCGGATATCCACGAACATGGGTTTTCTCATTTGGACATCAAACCTTCCAACATTTTATTTCACCACGGAACGCCCATCTTCAGTGACTTTGGTATTGCGGTCACCCAAGAGGAAGGACAACAAGCTGGCACCCAAGCCTATATGGCTCCCGAGCAGAAGCGAGGCCAAGCGAATCGTGCCAGCGATGTTTTTGCCATGGGACTGGTGATCACCGAGTGTCTTCTGGGTCACCCCACCAGACATATCGGGCAAAACATACAGTTACCCCCAGTCCCCAAAGGGCCCAAACGACGGGCATTGGAGCATCTTTTGCGAGGCATGTGTGATCCGGAGCCCACCCACAGACCTCAGGACCTGCGAGAACTGGCCCAACGTTTTATGTGGGCCCAAGCCCTGCCCGACTCCGAAGCGCAAGGTACTGTTTTACTTGAACAAATGCGAAAATGGGCACTGGGCATGGGGACCACCACGGCCAAACTCTTAGAAAAGCACCCAATCGTTGCATATCTTTCCCCGGTAGATTTAAAACATAGGGGTGGCTCACCCCAATCAGAAATTTAAATGACATCGGAAAATCTTTACATTAAAGCATTGCGCCAAGGAGCGGCCCCCCACGAGCTGCATGTCTTGGAGCTCCAAATTATTGAAGATGCCTCCACCGATCGTCTCATTGAGCTCCTGAATACAGAAATCGCAGAATTAACCGGAAAGCGCGCGAGACTACACCAACTCACCCTGGCCAACGTGCGCCTTGCCACCACATTGGCTGCCCGCTCCCAAAACGACACCTCAAAGATCGCACTGAATGCTGCCATCGATGCGGCAAGAATTTGGTGGCGCACCCTCAATGATGCTGAAAAAGCAAAACGCATGCAACTGCGCGCTCTATGGCTTGCGGGGATTCATTTCCCAGAGACACTCGAAGACAGCATCAATGCCGCCAACGGGCCTCAAGCCGCTTTGCATCTACTTCGACAAACCATTCAAAATGGGCACGAACTGGCCATGGATTTTTCGCACATTCTATTGGACATTCTAAAAAATCACGGGGCCCCAAAGAAAATTCTATTGGAGGCGCTCAAGGCCTTACGTAAATGGCCTCACAATGCAGCGTTTCACCTCAAAGTTCGCTCCTACGCAGAGCTGACTCAAAAAGCGGAAGAAGCACTCTTTCCACTCAAAGATCTCCTCGAAAAGCATCCGAACGATCCAACCATCACCAGTTTGGTCTTGGAATCTATCGGCAAGATGCACCAAATATTACAAGACGATGAATCCGCGTTCAGCGCATATCAACAGGCCCTAAAATGTAATCCCAACCGAAGCTTGGCGTGGCAATATGGCCAGCAACTCTCAGAAAAATTAAATCTGCCTTTTGATTTTCCAAAACCCCCAGACGCAACCCTCACCGAGGGAATGGCGGTGACAATGTCGCCGCAGAGATCCGAAGAAGAAACCGTACGAAGCAGAAACATGCTAAGCCAAGAAAGCACTTCGCCGGGCAACAGCTTCTCGGCAAGCCTTCACAGCTTGGAAGAACAAGACATTCTCGAGCTGCACAGTGTCCCTCCCTCTTTGAGTCCACCACCTTTGCCACAAGACAGCGAGGAGCAGCCCCCGGTACTGCCGGAGCCAGATCAACACGATGACTTTGACCATATTTGGCAAGCCGAGCGGCAACGTCTGAGTATGGACGCCGAATCTGTATCGGAAGCGCGACCCATTAAAGACAACCCGGGCACGGCCACACTTGTGAGCGTTCCTTCCTGGGAAATGTCTGAAAGTGATACCAGCTTTGAAGAAGAGACCGAGGTTCAACGCGCAGAGCTCTCCGAAACTTCAACGCAAGTGGGTTTTTTCCGAAAAGGAAACAATCACAAACAGCCCGCATCGGTGACCTCCAGTGAAGAATCAGATATCGACGACACGCCAGACAACACTCAGTTCGAATTGGCGATAGACGCCACAGGCACACAATTGGCCTATGACTTACTCAGAGACCAAGAGCCCCAACAAATTTCAGCCATATGGCGTCACAAGCTTTTTCAAAAATTAATGGAGCAAGACAAGCAACACCACAATCTCCTAAGTCTCCACCCACAGGTCCTCGCCCTGCTTCAAGAAGGCTTCGCTGACGTCGTAAAATGGGTGACGATTTACTTCTCAAGGCTCAATGAGGCCGACCGCTCTTCAGTACCTGATCTGTGGGTGAAAACCTTAGAGCTTCTCGATGAAGATCACCCCCTTGACGGCAAACTCACGCCTCTGATCTTAAAAGCCGCTGCCGCCCAAAGCAGCCTCACGGAAAAAGTTTATGCCCTCGCTGATAACTGTCACGAGCCCACCCTCAAAAGAAAAATTTTCAAATCTATTTTGCCCTTGTGGCCCCACGAAGAGGGCGTCAATCAAACCTATGCCAAACTGGCTCGAAACACCGAAGCTTTCCCCAGTGAGCATTTTGAAATATGTGAAGAATGGGCAGAGACATGCCCAGACACCATCGATGCCCAAAAAGCTTTGCTGCGAGCTGCGCAACAACATGGCAAGCCCCAACACGCCAAAAAAGCCTTGGAACGCTTGCTCGGTTTGGTGGAGTCACCCATAGAAAAAGCGGCCCAATGGAGCGCGCTGGCTGAGCACTATTGGCTCCAAAGCCCCGATTACTGGAAAGAAGCAGCGACTGCCTGTGTGCAGGCCATTGGCTACGAGCCCAACAACCTGGATCACTGGGTCGCCTTCATTTTGAAATGCGAAGACAAACTTGGGGTCAATGAAGCCCAAGCGGCACATGCCCTACTTTCAAATCCCAACGAAGCGCTTTTATCTGAACTGCGTCAATTCTTGGATCCTATTTTACTCGACTTGGGCGACGACCATGAACTGCTGCCCCCAGAGCTTCGAAAAATAATTGGATTGCTCCTGGGCATGAACCCCAAAGACCCGGCAAAAGCCTGTGAAATACTTTCCTCCATGGTGGATGATTTCAGTGATGATTTGTCCATTCTAGAAACCTATGCCCATTTACTGGCGATTCACGGCTTAAAGCCCAAACCCACCCCGCTCAACCATTTGGAAACTATTCTTTCGAGTCACGCTGAAGCCATCGATACCATGCAACAATTGTCACTGTGGGGAGACCTGGGAACAGTGCGGTGGTCTGCCGGCGACTCCAGTGGCGCACTCTCCGCTTTCCAAAAACTTTTTGGGCTTTTACAACACGATGCGGATAACCCATCACCGGCCATTCCCGAACGCGTTCTGGACACCGCTTTCTCTGTGTTGAATTCTCCAGAACACAAAGAAGACCATACCGGACTCCTCATCGCCACTCTTGAATTAAAAGCCCAGCACCAATCAAAAATGGAGTCTGCCAGCTCATTAAAGCGGGCTTTGGCTTTAGCATCCAAACACGACGCCGCCAAAGCCAAGTCAATTTTCGAACAGCTCCCACTGGACCTCCTCGATGCATCAACCCTCGAGTCGGGCAGGAAAACATACGACAACCTCGATCAACTGGATGGCTTTTGCGCGCATCTTCGCGAAAGGCTTAAAGGAGCCACAACCGGCTCTCCCATACGAACCCTTCTTTTGGAACAAGTCGCAGACATCGAAGGACAACTCCTAAGAGGGCCCGCCACGCCCGCGTCGGCATCTGCCCGCATCGAGCCCGTCTCAAAAACCGCCACGCGACACGAGCAAGCTGCAGCCCTTTTAATGGATGCCAAAGAGTACGATAAAGCCATCAATGCGATCCGACAATGTATTGTACAAGACATTCGAAGCACCACTTCATGGCAAAAGCTTTTTGTATGTGCTCAAAAAACTGAGAACGACTGGCTTCTCTTGCAAGCTGGCGCCGGCCTTGTGGCGATGAATTTAGCAACTGCTGAACTCACTGAAATTTTTGCCAACCGCGAGATGGTGGGCCCCCAATTACCTGCCTCGTTGCCTACCGCCGAACGGGTCAACAGGCTGATCACCCACCCACTTCATGCCAATCAAGCAGAACCACTCCTCACAGAACTCTCACTCACCATCCCAAAAATATTTGGCAAACCTTTAAACGAATTGGGACTAGAGCAGCAAAATCAACTACGGCCACGCGACCTCTCAGATACTTGGCAACAGTCGCTGCAAACCGTGTATCAACTCCTTCATTTTGAAAATAAATTGAGCCTTTTTGAAAATCATCAACCCATGGCCATTGATGCCATCTTGGCCCCCACCTTTCCCCCGTCGTTGGTGGTAGAGCCCAAATCACGAACCGAAAACATTTCCCTTCAAAGCGTGTTTTTCATGGCGCGGGCTCTTTATTGGGCGCAACCACAAACACAATTATTAACGCTTTTACGGCTCGATGAATTACGAGGCGTGATAACAGCTTTAGGTGCATTTCTACTCAGGCAGGCCCCACCGAGCAGCGCCCAGGCTGCTTTGCGCATGGGGCAAAAATTAACCAACGTCTATCTCAAATCAGGTCCGAAGAATGAGCGAGAGAAACGCCAAGAATCACTGGCCAACAAAGTCAAACAATTACGCGATCATGACATTCGAAAAGAAGCTCAGAAACATTTTCAAGCCACATCGCTCTCCAGCAACAGACTGGCCCTATTGCTCACAGGTGACCTGCTCACCGCGATCAGCAGCCTCGCTCTGCTTCACCAACGCCCTGTGCAACAAGGTAATTCCTTGGCCATCCGCGATTTATTGGGATTTGGAATCAGTGACGGGCTGCAAAAAACACGCGCACAAATGGGAATGGTCTGCGACCCCATTTTGATCAGCAAGCTGTATCAGGTTTCTCGTTTGGGTTAGCGGGCGCCGCAATCTGCGCAATCCGATCCATAATCACAGACGTCGTACATGCTGTTCCAACCGCCGTCGTCACAGACACCATCGTTGGCATAGGGGCATGTATTCATACAGGTTCCATTGGCCTCAGCGCAATCCGGGTCGGGCTCTTCACAAAAGGTGTCGCATTCGCCATCGCCGTAATAACCCCAAAGCGCACAAATATCATTTGAGGAGCTGCCACCCTCCGAACCGTCTTCTGCACAATCAGGATCCGGTTGCGCACAAAAGGTATCGCACTCACCATCTCCATAATAACCCCAGAGCGCACAGATATCGTCTGAGGAGCTGCCGCCACTGTTGGAGGCGTCTTCATCACAATCAGGGTCCGGCTGCGCACAAAAGGTATCACACTCGCCATCTCCGTAATAACCCCACTGTGCACAGATATCGTCTTCGGAGGATCCGTTGTCGTCGCTGCCCGTGGTGCCGGTACCGGAACCACAATCAGGATCGGGATTGAGACAGAATTCATCACATGTGCCGTCTCCGTAAAACCCCCAAACTTCGCAAAGGTCATCATCGGCCCCACCAGCGCCAGAATCGCCACCCGTTGAGTCTTCACAGTCAGGATCGGGCTGCAGACAAATGGTGTCACAAAAATCGTCATTATAAAGATTGTGGACCACGCAAGGGTCATCCGTATTGTTGCTATTTCCCGAGGAAGTTGTGCCGGTCTCACAATCTGGATCCGGGTTCAGACAGAACTCATCGCAAGTCCCATCCCCGTACCAACCGAAGGTTTCGCAAGGATCCTCACTGGTGTTACCAGAGTTGCCCGAGCCATTATTATCATCATTGTTTCCAGAACTGCCGTCGCTGTTGCCAGAGTTACCATCACCGCCAGAAGAAACATCATCGGGGAGGGCATTGGGATCCTCTTCGCACACACCTTGTGGGTTACAATAGCCCGTGGCACATTCTTGAGCTGTCAAACACTCCACACACTGCCCTGGCATGTTTGAATTCTCTGCCGTACAAATTGGTGAAGTGGGTGGGCACTGCTGGCTTTCTCGGCACCAAGAGTCCAATAAATTCTGGCAAAGGTTCACCGCCGGGTTACAGTATTGATCGATGGGGCATTCCGCAGTGGTGGTGCAGGTAGAGGCGGTAGCGGCGTCTCCATCAATCGGGTCTCCCATGCAGATACCGGACTCACACCACTGACCTGGCAAGCAATCTGATTCGAGTTCACATATGGTGGTGGCGTTTTGCGCTTGGGAGGCTTGGCACATGCCCGCGCTACAAATTTCGCCAGCGGGACAATCGCGATCAACGGCGCAAGCATCGATGGTGGGTTCGATTTGATTGGCACATCCCAGGCCCGTTACCCAAAGCAAGGCAAACAACAACACAACCGTTTTGGACCTTGAATTCTGACGTACCATCATCACCTCCAAGTTGCGCTTATATCGATTTCTTGTCTCTCTCGCCCCCGAACAATGACCGATAAGCCTGTTTCAGATCCTATTATCGTCAACGGCCCCTGGCGTTTGCGTGAATTTTGCCTTCTGTCGGTAAAAACAGGAAAATTGCGCGAAAATGTGTCAGACTGCCGAGGATGAAAAAAGCCTTCGTTATTAAAACCTCAAGTGAAATTAGGCCCTTAGGGAGGCCTGTGGGCGATCTGATCTTAGGGCAGACCCGTTTGAGTGAGTATCGGGCATCTGCGCTCCGGGCAGCAGGCTTTAACGGCCCACAAACTGCTGAAATTAATGAAGAAATATCTGGGCCGGCCCTGGTTATCGCCGATGACACGTTCGCATCCGCCAGAGCCCTCAAGGCCTTTGCCCAGATGATCAATGCCAAAAAACCACAGCGCCCATTGGCCCTGGTCCTTCCGCACTCAAGGCAAACCGAGCTCTTCCGCCCCTTACAAGATGTGGCCGAGTCCTCTGAAGGCCTAGAGTACGCCATCCGGTTCATCCCCGAAGGGCACACCGGTACGGCCGAAGCACTTTTGACCCAAACGCCCTGTGACACCGTAACGTTGCCCTATCGTGAAATTCTTTTGGCCCAAAAAATCCCCCGCTTTATTTTGGGAACACCCTCTGATGAAATGGAAGTCCCGCTCACATCGACCGTGGTGATGCGGATTCGACATTGGGTCCACGTTTTACGGCTTTCCCATCTTTGGCCTCAAATCCAACTTATCGAGCAATCTCAGCGACAATGGTGGAAAACCCTCTGGAATTTAATTTGGGGTTTTTCATTTTCGCGTCATCGACGAATCGCAAATTATTATGACCGGTTTTGTTTTATCCACGCAAGCGCACATATCCATCCCACTGCCACGGTAGAAGCCTCGATCATTGGTAAAAACGTTCGAATAGGCGCTTATGCCAATGTGGTTGGATCCGTTATCGCCGATGATGTCACGATCGAGGATCGGGCCAATATCAACCATTGTGTTTTGGGCACAAAGACCTTCGTATCAAAGAATTCTACCGTGGTAGCAAGTGTTGCCTTTGGTCCCACCGATGTTTGCGTCAATGGGATTCAATATGCCTTAATCGACGAAGGGTGTGCCCTTACTTCGTGGGCCCGACCTTTAGACGCGCTTCCCAACGCACCGGTCCGAGTAAAAGACGGGGACGATCTCAGAGAAGTGGGGCTGTTGCCATGTGGAGTGGCTTTTGGGAAAAAGTGCTACGTGGGCGCCAATGTCATGATCGCACCGGGTCGGGTTATCGCGCCTGAAACCACCCTATTGGCCGAAAAAGACGGTATCGTGACCTAAGGCAAAAGCCACGAAACCCCATTGCAGCACACGAAACAAAATCATAGAAGATGGTGGGAGCAAAATCATGACCAAACCGACTCAAATTGACCACATTGCCATTGCCACCCCTAGCATTGATGAATCTTTAAAATTCTACGAAAATGCTTTGGGGCTTCAAGCAGCACACATTGAAGAATTACCTGACCGCGGTATTCGGGTGGCCATGCTGCCCATTGGAGAAGCGACCATCGAGCTCATCGAACCCCTTCATGACAAAAGCGAGGTTTCGGGGTTCTTGGCCAAACGTGGCGGTGGCATTCATCACATCGCTTTGCGCACCCCCGATGTAGATGAAAACGTCTCTCAGTTAAAAGACAAAGGCGTCCGGTTAACCGCCGACGAAGCCGCTCCGGGTGCACATGACTGCCGCGTGGCCTTTATTCACCCCAAAGCCAGTGGCGGTGTGTTACTCGAATTAACCACCCCTCCCGAGCGCTCCGAATGAATTTTTTGAGTGCCCTCAATCGGGCTCTGGCGCTGCCGTTTCTGGGTTTGGTGTGGCTCTACACCACCTGCTGTCGGCCATTGATGCAGGGACGGTGCCGTTTTCATCCCTCATGCGGAGACTTCTGTCAGCATGCTTTTCAACAGCATGGCTTTGGGGGCGGATTGCTTTTGGCCATGCACCGTTTACTACGTTGCCACCCTTTTCATCCCGGCGGGGTAGATCAAGTCCCACAGTCTTTTTCATGGCGCCGATTTTTACCGCGAACGAAAGCCAAAACATGCGATTCTTAATCCGTCACATCCAAGAGAGCTTAAAAAACAAAATCGATCCGGCTCTGCTCCGCCGCGTGGATGAAGCACCGAGACATAATATTGGTGAATTCGGTACCGATCCTTTTGGTTACGATCCCGAACTGATCAAACTCATCGCTCCGGTGGCGCGCTTTTTTTACGACAACTATTTTCGATGCGAAGCCTCCGGGTTGGATCGCATTCCCCAAGGGCGGGTGATGCTCATTGCCAACCATTCAGGTCAACTGCCTTTCGACGCGATGATGATCGGGGCCAGCATCCTATTGGAAGCCCCTCAGCCCCGTTTGGTGCGCGGCATGGTGGAGCGCTGGAGCGCAGAGCTCCCATTTGTCTCCACCTTGTTTAACCGCGCAGGTCAATTTGTAGGCAGTCCCGCCATCGGTAAGCGGCTGCTCGAAATGGATGAAGCCCTCATGGTTTTCCCTGAAGGCGCCAAAGGCATCGCGAAGTTGTACAGCGAGCGATACAAGCTCCAAAGCTTTGGGCACGGGTTCATGCGCTTGGCACTGGAGACCCAAACCCCCATTGTGCCCGTGGCCCTGGTGGGTGCAGAAGAGCAAGCCCCGGCCATCGCAGACATTAAACCATTGGCCAAGCTGTTGGGCTTCCCCGCCTTCCCATTGGTGGCACCACACATTCTCCCCCTGCCTTTACCAGTTAAGTATTACCTTCACTTTGGCGAGCCCATGAAATTTGGCGGAGATGGTACCGAAGATGATGATGTCATCGCTGGTTATGTCAACGAAGTGAAAGACACCATTCAACACATGTTACACGTGGGCCTCGAGCAGCGGCCCTCTATTTTTTAGCAAAGACCACCATGGCCACACGAACGAAAAAAAGAGAAAAAGTTGTTATCACAGGAATTTGTGGGGCCCTGGGCAAATTACTCGCTCTTGAACTTCATAAAGACTTTGACGTCATTGGTGTTGACCGGCGGCCTTTTTACGATCGGCCCAAAGACATCAAACATTTGCGCTTGGACCTCAGACGTAAATCCGCCATCAACACCATTAAACGTGAAAAGCCCAACATCATCATTCACCTGGGCGTTCTGAGAAACCCTCGCAAACACAAAGGCAAAGAAAAAGCGATCCATCTCAATATTGAGAGTACTTCCAAATTAATGGCACTCGCCCAAAAGATTAAAGTTCGCAAATTTGTCTTTCTTTCTTCCGCCAATCTGTATGGCCCCTCTTCTACCTCTTCTGGCTTCCTCACCGAAGACACCCCGCTGCACGGGGCAAACCGCTCCCCTGAAATTAGAGACTTGGTCTCGTTAGATATGATGCTGCAAGGTCTGTTTTGGAAAGCGCCAAACATGGAGACCATTATTTTAAGACCTGTTCACATTGTGGGGCCAGATCTCAACAACGCGCCCAGTCGGTATTTGCGACAGCCCAATGTGCCCACCATTATGGGTTTTGATCCCGTGATTCAAATGATTCACCAAGACGATATGGTACGGGCCATTCGCGCATCGCTCAAACCCAAATTGCAAGGCATCTACAATGTGGCCGGACAAGGCCAAGCACCTCTTTCTCGCGTCCTAATGTTCTTGGGTAAACGAGCCTTCCCCGTGCCGGGTTTTATTTTTCGTGGTGCACTCCAGCGGGCGTTTAAGTACAACCTCACCAATTACCCACCCGGGGAACTGGATCATTTGAAATATTCTTGCTTGGTCGATGATGCCAGAACCAAAAAAGACATGAAATTCACTGCAGAAAAATCCATGACCGATACGTTGATCGACCTGCTCGAGCCCTACCCCTTATTGCCGGTCCCCCACAAACGTTAAACGTCTACGTAAACCGTTGGGTCTGGAACACCGGCGGCATCAAAACCCTTACGACGCAACAGGCATGAATCGCAGGCGCCGCACGCTTTGTCGTCCACAGGGTCATAACAGGAATGGGTTAATCCATAGTCAACCCCGAGGGCTGACCCCTTTTGAATGATTTCCGCTTTGGTCAAATCGATCAATGGCGCGTGAATTGCTAACTTTTCCCCTGACACCCCAGCCGCCGTGGCCAAGTTCGCCAACTGCTCAAAAGCCGTAATAAATTCAGGACGGCAATCTGGATACCCCGAATAATCCACGGCATTGGCCCCAATGAATATTGCAGTGGCGCCTATCACCTCGGCATAACCCAAAGCAAACGACAGCAAAATGGTGTTCCGTGCTGGCACATAGGTCACCGGGATATCATTTTCATTGGTGAGCTCTGTTCGGTCTTTTGGCACATCGATATCGTCGGTCAGCGCAGAGCCCCCAAAAGCGCGCAGATCCAGCGTGATTTGCTTCACCGGGTGGGCCTGAAGGTGCGCGGCCACTGCCGTCGCCGCCTTTAATTCAATGCGGTGCCGCTGCCCATAGTCAAAGGTCAGTGGGTAACAATCAAAACCAGATGTTTTCGCGATGGCCAAGATGGTTGCGGAATCCAACCCGCCCGATAACAAAATAACCGCTTTGGGTTTTTGCTCATTCATTCTGCATCCCTTCTAAGCGCGCCCCAGCAACCGCCAAAAGAAGCCTGTTACCCGGGGAATCCAGCCCCCAATGCCAGGTTGCCGATAAGGGACAAATGCTTGAATGCGAATAAATTGATCATCGCAGATCTCAAACGCAAACGCCTGATCGAATTTCACTTCCATCCCGCCCTTAAGAACATGATGCGTGTCCACCTCGACCATGCCACCGTTTTCGGACTCATAAAATTGACGAACCTTAAAGCCGGGCTTTACCAGGGTTTCTAGCCCCCAGGTTAAACCTTTCGTAATTGCGGTTTTTCCTACCATTCGTTCAATGGGGTAATGTGGATCGATCACCACAGCGTCATCGTGAATCATCGCTAACATGGCTTCAAGATTGCGCTCCACCATGAGATTTAACAATTCCTCAAACTTTTTTGATGGTTCGTGGGTCACGGGGCTCTCCTGTTGAGTCTTCTTACTACCAAGCGAAACAAAGGATGTATCAAGTTTACGGTTTTAAGCCCAGAACATTATAGTTTCTCAAAGGCTGTGATTTGCCTTTCACCACGGAGGGGGGACGTTCTTCAACCTCAATAAAATCCTTCACCTTTTCATAGGTTGCTTGGCTAATCATGATTTCGTCGGTTTTGGCCACTGAACATAAACGTGAGGCGACATTCACCGGATCCCCGATGACCGTGTAATCCAAGGCTTGACTGCTGCCGAGGTATCCCGCAACACATTCGCCAGTGTTGATGCCCATGCCCACCTGGATTGGGGTCAACCCCGCCGCCAATCGCTCCTCGTTAAAAACAGCTAACACATCCCGCATTTCAATGGCCGTTTTAACTGCACGCAGCGGATCGTCATCATGAGACACCGGCGCACCAAACAGCGCCATGATTTCATCCCCAACAAATTTATCGAGGGTCCCCTCATACTTAAAGAGAACCTCGATCATTCTTTCAAAATATTCATTGAGAACATTCACAATTTCTTGCGGTTTGCTGGCTTCACTCATCGATGTAAAGCCTCGAATATCTGTGAACAATACAGATGTTTCACGGAGTTCGCCGCCTTTTTCAATATCTACGTTGCCAGAGATGACTTCCTGGGCAATCGCAGGACTGAGCAGACGTTGAAGTCGCTCTCGCTTTTTCTCCTCGATGGCAAGCCCTTCCTCGGCTTTTTTCCGCTCGGTCACATCGATCAAGATACCGCAAATGTAATCGGGGGTTCCGTCTTCGAGTCGAACGGTGAGGATTTGATTAAGCACCCAAACGGTATGTCCCTCTTTGTGAATCATTCGATAAGTAATGGCGTAAGAGCTTTCGCGTTCCAACAAATTGACTGTTTTTTGAGATTCTAAAACCCAATCACGATCGTCGGGATGCAACCGACTTTGAAAAAAGTCAGGATTTCCAACCACATCCGCGGGGAAATAACCGAGCAAATCTGTGATCTGTGGACTGATAAAAGAGGCTTCGCCGGCTCGGTCCAATGCCCGAAAATAAATGGCAGATGGCAACATCTCAATGATGCCTTTATATTGACGTTCTTGTTTTAGTTCCTCGGTAATGTTGCGAACGAAATGAACCGTGCCCCCTAATTGAGATCCACGTTTTGCGACATCCCAAGAATGGTCCAACCAACGTATCTTTTTATCTTGTCCGTAAATTCGAAAAGAGGAAACGCGACCAGACTCTCCTCGCTGAATACGTTCAAAAGCGTCCTTCAACACTTCTCGATCCTTGGTGAAAATCATCGACTGCTCAAAAGAAGCACCGACCAACGCTTTTTGTGGCCACCCATACACCTGCTCAGCGGAGGGGCTGGCGTAAAGAATGGTTCCAGCCATGTCAGATAATAAAATAGCGTCGCGACTGGTGTTGACCAGCAAACGATACAGTTCTTCGTTTTTTTGGATTTTTTCTGCCTGTAAGCAGCTGTAACAAGCCTGTCCCAATTTTTTATAAAGTCGACGCAACGAAAAAACGATTTCTTTGGCAAAAGGCTCACCACTTTTCACCAAGACAACCACGCCAAACGATGGAATCTTTTCAACGTAGGTGGTGTAATTGTCGCCTTTAATTTGAAAGGGGGCTGTCCGGCCCTCACCCAATTGCTGTTCCGCGCGCTCGATGGCCTCAACGCCCTTCACGCGTCGTGGCACCGTCTGTACCTGCTCCATGCCTATGCCTTCATGAAGCTGGTAAATGGCGCCTGCTTTGCAAATGAGTTTTCGAACAAACGCGGTCAAAGCCTCTTTGAGCATTGGTTTTAAATGATGCTCGTTCCCAATGGAAAGCGCAATCTCGTAAAATACCTGACTGGAAGTACCGATGTTCATACTTCGCCTACGATCCCCACCACCGTCGTCTTGTTGTAAAATTCTAAATACTCCTCACGCTTATTGGCAATTTCCCCCAAACTCAGCACACCAAAGACAGGCATATTATCCATTTGTACCGCTTCGACTTCTTTGGCGTAATCCTCTCCTAAGAAGAGCAAACGTGAGATACAATCAATGACAAAAGCACCCAAAGGCTCTACGCCGGGTGGGAAAAGTGCCAGCGCTTTATCTTTCGCCTCCGCCGCAGCCTGAATTAAGCGTTCTTTGTCTGAATGTAGAATATCCACGTGGCTTTCTAGGGGAACATCGCCAAAACAAAAGATGGAACCTTCTTTGTGGGCAAGAGGGTCACGGACGATATGACTGCCGCCCAGACGCGCCACCCCCAACGGATAGGACATGGCATGGCTCAAAAAGTTCTCATTGGTTACAGGGCCGCCCAACAAACCCTCCAAGGTTTCCCGGTAAACCTCCACAGCGGGCCGCCAATTAATGGTTTGTATTTCGTTGCCTTCTGACTCCGTCACCACGAACGGTCCCGCCACCTTGTCCCAGCCGTGGGCCAATCCAACACCGCTGCACCAATCAAAGCCGACCAAAAGCGCCGCGTCTTCCAGCATCCCATCTGGCGTAATCAAACAAGGCTTCTGCTTTAATGACAGTGAGCCCGCGCCGCCTCCGATGTAGTTTTCTTCAACCCCGAGGACATTGAACAGGCCTTCGATAAATGAAGCGATACGGGTGGAAAAAGCATCGACCATGACCAACGATGTTTGCCCAAAAGATCCAATACGCGACTGAGAGGGCGTATCGGCAATGGTTTTTGACGGATCGTCAAAACCGGCACCGATGGACATGTCGATAAGCTCCTCGTAATCCGCATTGGGGTCGCTCAACCCCTTAATCACTGCGATTTGGGGGTCTGATATCACCCCAATAACAATGGATCCTTTGTTCAGAACTGCTTTTCCCGCTACCAACCTGGGGAACACACCGCCGAACACAGGCATGGGCTGTTGAGCAATGAGTGGGTCTAACTCTTCTGGGCCCCATCCATTTTCATCGCAGACCAAAACCAAAGCGGCTTTCATCTCTGAGTGACCGGTTATTTTGGTCAGATTGTCCGTGAAAGCATTGAGATCGCCTGTATTCTCCATCTCAAACAGCATCTTGGCTCCCTTCTTCTCAACCAACCGTTATATATAGGAAATCTACCAAAATTAAAATGGTGCCCCAGACTATTTTCGGCTTTAATTTTAAAATATTATGCATGAAGGGGATTAAAACAACCTTAACCTTACCGGAGCATCATTTGCTGTATCGCTTGGTCGCCTTATTTTTGCAGTTGGTCGTCAGGGTGTTTTTTCGACAAATCGAGATAGCTGGCGCAGAAAACATCCCCGCCCTGGGCCCCGTAATTTTTGTGGGCAATCATCCCAATTCACTTTTAGATCCTGTGATGATCATTTCAACGGCCCGGCGACGAATTTCTTTTGCGGCCAAGGACGTACTATTTAAATACCTCCCGCTGCGTATTTTATTTATGGCGCTTGGGGCCGTACCAATCCGACGCAAGCAAGATCACGCGGGTCAAAGCAAGCTGGACAACAATCAAGCCTTTGATTCTCTTTTTAACGTCCTGAAAAAAGATGGTTGTATGGGTATTTTCCCTGAAGGCATCTCTCACATTTCATCCGAACTCGCCCCCATTAAAACAGGCGCAGCACGAATCGCCTTGGGCGTCCAAAATGAATTGGCGGCGGGACAGACACTTCATATCATCCCGTGCGGTCTCACCTATAAACGCCGTCGTAGGATGCGGGGCAATGTTTTGGTTCAATATGGTTCGTCCATCACCATCGATGCGATTTGGCTCCAAAGATTTAAAGAGGACGAAAAAGAAGCGGTACAACAGCTCACCACGCTGATCGAACAAAAATTAAGAGCGCTCACCATCAACGCCGACGACTTTGAGACCCTGCGCGTACTTCACGCAGCGAGGCGTATCTACCGACCAGAACAACAAAAGCTTTCTTTCGAAGAACATAACCTGCTCATGCGCCGCTTTATTGAACACTATGAAAAGATCAAAGAGCAAACTGAAGTACGACAAGTCTTCACTGAGTTAAGCGCTTTCCAATACGAAATGGATCTGGCGGGCGTCACCGATCACCAACTCCGGCACGCCCAGCACAGCCAAAAACTACAACGCAAGGTGATGCGTCACTTCTTACTCTTGTTTTGGTACCTGCCCTTAGCCATACCGGGTATTGTCATTCACTTTCCCATTGTTGTGGTGGCTGTTTTTGCGGGTGAAAACCTGTCACCTCGCAAAGATGTGATCGCCACCACGAAAGTCATGAGCGCGACCTTTTTCGTTCTATTATTTTACGTCTTCTTTCCTTTGATTCCTTTGCTCACATGGCCATGGCCCTTGGGCCTTTATCTTTTCGGGTATCTTTTGTTTCTCTTGCCCACCAGTGGCTGGTGCACCATTCGACTGCTGGAGCGGCAGGCATTTTTACGAAGGGGGCTTGGGGTATGGTTGAAACTCATTAAAAATAAAGAAGTCATCACCTACCTCAAACAAGAACGGGAGCGGCTCAAGGCACGAATTCATGCCATGGTAGACGACCACATTGACCCTGCCCTTCCTCGCGTGGTCCCCAAGGACGAAAACTAAGCCTTTTTTTATCAAATCCATCGGGCTAGCGTCCCGAGCATGAATGATCCTACGCCCTACCCCCCACCCGATACGTTTTTACTCGAGCTTATCGATCACATGAATTTGGCTTTTCCGGCATGCCTGCACAAAGCGCAGGTTCATTTTAAACGCCTCCAAAGCGAGCCCTTGCGAGTGGCCCTCACCGACCTGCAAGGGGAGCCCATTCCCGAGGCCCCTCCTCGCATTCCGCTCGGGCACCGCGATGAAGAGATTTTAGACGCCATCAATGCCATCGTTGGTGATTTGGCCCACTCGGTCTTACAACATGGGAATGTTTCCTTAGAAGAAGGCTACTGGGATATTTTCCCCGATGATGTTCATGGGGGAACCCACGTCTATTTGGTTGAAAAAGGCAACGAAGACATGGTCAGAATGAAGCGCACTTTCGATCAAAGCGAGCTCTCTTGGCTGCTGTTTACCCCCAAACTATACGAAGCACTGGGCGCCCAAATCGAAACCATTCAACAGCGGCAACAAGAACTCAGTGCCCTGCTAGAAGGCGTGCAAGATTTTCGGTTCGATCTGGCCAAGGGCAAACTGGAACTCATCAAAGACGGCGGCCACATCCAACTCGAAGTTCATCTGCTGGGGTCATGGCTCCAAGGCACGGGTGGTTTTTTGTGGGGATGGGCCAATCCGAATTGCCCTGCCCCCATTTCGGAAGCCATCACCCGCTTTAAAGAAAAAAATAGCCAGCCAGGATTACGGTTATTTTACAAACCGGAAGTGGGCGGCCCCGAAAGCATGGCCCATTTGTTGAGTGAGCATGCTGCCCTCGAGGTGGGTCTGCGGGGAACCTTGCGCATTCCCTTTAGCTCCGAAAACGGCTCCGGTTTTATGTATTTGGGTGTTACAGAAACGCCTTAAGGCCAAACATCACAGTGTATTGTTGGCCAAGAGCGGATAGTAAAATGGCGTCACTGGAGTCATCTTGCCCTTTTGATAGAATCGGCTGTGCCGAACGGTGCCATTTTTCCGGTAGGACACCACGTGGCCTTCGTACAATCCTTGGTCGTAACAGGCATGCTTCGCCACGTCACCCGTGGCGTAGTAATGAGCCCAACATCCGTCTGGGCGACCGTTAAAGAAATGACCCGATTCCATCAATTGACCGTTTTTGTACCAACGCTGCCACAAACCATGGGTTACCCCAGACAGATAGATGGCCTTTAACTTCACCGCGCCGTTGTCATGGTACTGAACCCGGGTCAGCGGATGTTCTTTCTGGGCTTGTTCAACCAACAATGAGAAAGCCAACAAAGAACCCAATACAACCGTCATCACCCCAAAGACCAGTCGCGCTTTTGAACGACGAAAAGCCTTTCTTTCAGGTTCGGTCAATTCCCGGCCCGACATCCAAGAAGCGGACGGGGAGACTGGCGTCTTATGGCGCATTTTTCCTCCTCAGGGTGCCTATTGTTCCTATCGGCGCTTTAGACCCCTCTCTTAATAGTTTAACAGGCCGGCAAGTCCGCGCCACAAAAGAAGAAATTAAAAAAACGGAGCAAGCCCCCTTTTAGGGAACAGTTTTTTGTTTTTATTTGTTTTTCCTATACTTATGGGGAAAACGTTCGGGATCATAGACATGCACCAAAAGACCAAGATTTTGATTTTTAAAGGACTTCTGTGTTCCGTGTGTTTCGCGCTCGCGGTGCAGCTGTCCGGCTGCAAGGAAGCACCAGCGCAAAAAGCCAAAAACGAAAAACAGAAAAAGGGGTCGGATGCCGTCTACGTAGAAACCAGCGCCCTTCAACAAGGCCCTGTTTCCGCTTATTTACAAGCCAGCGGGGTGATCAGCGCCAAACGTGAAGTCACCTTGATGAGCCAACGCGCTGGCCGCATTGTGCGCGTATCAGCCGAAGAAGGCGACGTGGTGAAAAACGGTCAAAGCTTGGGCCAACTGGACAATGAGCGAGAGACCATTCTACTCCGCCGCGCCACACTGCAACTCGAACGCCTCACCAAAGAAAAATCTCGTGTCCAAAAACTGGTGGCCGAAAAGATACAGAGCGAAGAGACCCTCGAAAACCTCAACTACTCCATGGAAGAGGCGACCCTGGCGGTTAACGAAGCCAAGAAAAACCTCCGCGAAACTCAACTTCGCGCCCCTTTTACCGGTGTGGTGGTCAAGCGACACTGGGAGACGGGAGCCACCGCCAATCCTGCAGCACCTGCTTTTGTCCTGTCTGATTTTTCACGATTGGAAGTGCGGCTGGGCATCCCAGAGGATCGATTGGCAAACGTTGAGAAAGCACAACGCGTCGAAGTTTATCCTTTGGCGGCGCCCTCCAAAACATTCACCGGTGAAATTTTGCGCATTCATCCCGCAGTCAACCCGCAAAGTGGCACCGTTGAGATCGTCGTCGCCCTGAAGCCGGACGCCTTTCTCAAACCAGGCATGTTCATTCGGGCCCGCATTCACACCGATCATAAAGCCCAGGCCACGTTGGCGCCCAAAAAATCTTTGCTGTACGAAGACGACCGTGCATATCTTTTTCGCCTGATCAAAAAAGACGATGCCATGCAAGCGGAGAAGTTATACGTGCAACCCGGACTGAGCAACGGTGACATGGTTGAGATCAGCGGCGATATCAACACCAGCGATCAAATCATTGTACAAGGCCAAAGCGGACTTAAAAATGGTACGGCGGTCAAAACCACCATGACCTTGCCCGTAGAAGATTCCAACGACAAACGAGAAAAACGGCGATACGGAAAACGGAAATAGTTCCCATGCAAAGCCACCAAGCGCCTCCTTCGCCATCAACCGGCCCTTTTGCTTCTGTGGTGCAGCGACCCGTTGCCGTGCTGATGGTCACCATTGCGATTTTTGTCTTTGGACTCATCTCCTACAACAAACTACCGCTCACACTCCTGCCCGATATCAGTTACCCCACCTTGACCGTTCGCACGGCCTACCCCGGTGCAGCCCCACATGAAGTTGAAACCGAAATTGCGGTGCGCTTAGAGGAACGCCTCGCCACCCTTCCCGGACTCAGACACATGACCTCTGTATCACGGGCAGAACGCGCAGACATCAACCTTGAATTTCGATGGGGCACGGATGTGGATGTGGCCCTGCAAACCATTGCAGAGCAAATTGACCGTGTCCGACTCAAAGAGGGCGTAGAAAAGCCACTGATTCTTCGATACGACCCCACCTTGGAACCGGTTGCGCAAGTGGGATTGTTTGGCGATGCACCGCTCACAGACCTGTGGGTGCACGCGGAAGAGGTGGTGCGACGCAGGCTTGAAGCCATTGACGGTGTGGCGTCGGCACGACCTCGGGGAGGCCTAGAGCCGCAGGTCCATGTGGAAGTGGATACCGGTGCCATGACCCTGCGTGGTCTCGATATGCTGAAATTGAGTAAGAGACTCACTGACGCCAATGTGAATGCGCCGGGCGGTCGCATCAAAGACGGACAGACCGACTATTTCTTGCGCGCGAACAACGCATTTTCCTCCATCGAGGAGCTAAGCGCCTTACCACTTTTGCCCGATCTACAAAGCGATTTACGGCTTTCAGATATCGCGAAGGTCAAAATAGACCACAGCGATGAAAAAGTGATGACCCGCGTGGATGGCAAACCGGCGGTCCTCATTGAAATCTACCGAGAAGCAGACAGCAACATCGTATCGGTGGCACAAAGAATCCGTGCACGCCTCACGCGAGGCATCAAATCTCCCGACAAAATGAAGGTGGTTCTGTTGCAAGATCGCGCCACTTTTATTGAAGAAGCCATCGAACAGGTCAAAAGCACGGCTCTACAAGGCGCGGGCCTTTCCGTTCTCATCCTCTTCTTCTTTTTGCGAAGGTTCTTACCCACCTTGGTCATGGCCCTGTCCATTCCACTGTCGGTGATGGCCACCTTCATCCCGTTGTTCGCCCAAGACATCTCCTTAAACCTCATGACTTTGGGGGGATTGGCCTTGGGCATTGGCATGTTGGTGGATAACAGCATCGTCGTGCTGGAAAGCATCAGCCGGTGCCATCAAGATGAGGGACTCGCCCCGCTGCAGGCGGCGGTCAAGGGCACCAAGGAGGTGGCGCAGGCTGTCATTGCTTCGACCCTCACCACCTTGGCGGTCTTCTTCCCCATTGTTTTCGTGGAAGGCATTGCAGGTCAGCTTTTTGGTGATCTTTCCTTGGTCATTGTTTTTTCATTGCTGGCCTCACTGGTGGTCTCACTCACCGTGGTACCCGCCTTGGCCCCCCGACTTCTGGGCGTGCAAATGGAGAATAGCACCAAAGAGAAACGTTTCTTTTCACTTCAAAAACCAAAAACACAGGAATTGATGGCCGAATTCAAAAACCGGCTACAAAAGAACAACCGAAAAAAAGGCGTGATGAAAGTGGTGGCCTGGCTCACTTGGCCATTCTTTATCGTGCTGTGGCTTTTCGCATCCCTTTTTAATCTTACTGCACAGCTTCTTTTTCCCTTACTCGGAAATGTGCTTTGGTTTTTCTATTTTATCATCCAGTGGTTCCTGCAACGCGTTTCTTCGGTATTTGCCATTTTCGCTGAGCCATTGCTGAAAGCTTTTCACGGTGCGCTAAAGGGCCTCAAACAAAAATACCAATCCCAACTCACGAACATCCAACACCGACCCTGGACTTTTTGTATTGGGGTCGTCCTCCTCACCCTCGTCGTCCTGGGCAATGCGAACAGTTTGGCATTCTCGCTCATCCCCAATATGAGCCAGGGCGCTTTACAGGCCGCCATACGATTTCCCGTGGGGACGCCCTTAGAGCAAACCGTTATCCAAACCGAGACATTTCTAGACGCAGTCCGAAAAAAACATCCGAAGCTTCAAACAGTACTGGCTGCAGGCATCGATCCCGAAGACGAAAAACTAGAAGATGTTGGGGAGCACATTGCTCAAGTTTTCATGCAGTTTCCCAACGCTGAAAACCAAGACCTGCAAAACGCCGAACGCAGCCTAGAGAGCAGTCTGCGCACTTTATCGCAAAGCCTTCCTGATGCCCAAATTGATATTTCATCTCCAGCTTTGTTTAGTGTGAAAAAGCCGGTGTCCATTTACGTCAAAGCACACGACCCCTTTTTACTGAAGAGTCTGAACTTACAAGCACTACAAAAATTACAACGTCTCGAGGGCATTAAAGATATTCGTTCTTCGCTTCAACCGGGGTACCCGGAATATCAAGTGCAATACAATCGGGAGCGATTACTCACACTTCCATATAACGCGCCTCAGGTTGCACGCATGCTGAAAACCCATTTGCTGGGCGAAGTCGTAGGAACGTTCCCACACCAAGGCCGTTTGGTGGATATTCGATTGTTACCACAACACCGATTGTCCTTCGAGCTTCAAGACGTCAAACAAAAGCCGCTATTTATCCATCAAGACCAGTTGGTGACTTTGGGGCACCTTGCTGACGTCAACATCGGAGAGGGTCCCATGGAAATCCGGCGTATTGATGGAAGGCGGTCCGCACAAATTTCCGCCAACTACGCGGGGTTTAATCTCGGCGGCCTACACAATATTTTACGGGAGCAATTAGACGTGATTCCTACCCCCGTGGGCACGCAAATGGAACTGGGGGGACAGGCCGAAGAAATGGACAGTTCATTGGCGTCCTTGGGGTATGCATTGTTGCTGTCGGTATTTTTAGTTTACGTTGTCATGGCCGCCCAGTTTGAAAGTCTCAAACAGCCTCTTCTGATCATGAGTGTGGTTCCGTTGGCGTTGGTGGGTGCCTTGCTTGGCTTGATGGTCGTCCAGGTATCACTTTCCGTTATGGCCTTGCTGGGCATGATCGTCCTGGTGGGGATCGTGGTGAACAATGCCATTGTCCTGGTGGACACTGCCAATCAACGCGCACGCTCTCAAAGTTGGGCACAGGCGGTTCAAGAGGCGGCACTCATGCGCTTTCGACCCATTCTAATTACCGCATTGACGACCATTTTGGGTCTCTTGCCCATGACCTTGTTCGGCGGAGCCGGGGCCGAGGTTCGTTTGCCTCTCGCCCTGACCGTGATCACCGGATTAACCTGGGCGACGGTACTCACCTTGGGAGTGATTCCTGCACTCCTGTTCATTTTCCCATCGCCGGTAAAGCCCTCGCCGCAAAACCCTGAGGCCAGCTGATGGCCAATGAACGCAAACCTTTCTTCCTGATTCGACTGGGATTGCAACGGCCGGTCACCCTTTTAATGGCGGCTTGGGTGATCCTCTTACTGGGCGCAGTCGCCTACGTGAAGATGCCCGTCCAACTTTTGCCCTCCGGGTTTTCGGCACCGTTCTTGTGGGTTCAAGTTTACTATCCCAACGCGACCCCCACTGAGGTTGAAAAAGAAGTTCTCAAACCTTGGGAAGAGCTACTCGGCACCGTATCGGGAATCAAACGAATCCAAGGCCGCGCCAACGCCAACTGGGCAGGGACCTTTATTCGGTTTGAAAATGGGCTGGATATGACTTCCGCCTACAATCAAATCCGAGACCGGCTTGAAAGGCTCAAAGCTCGATTACCAGCAGGAGCGGGGGAATCGTTCATCTGGAGGTTCAGCCCAAACGACGAAGAGATATTGTCTTTTGCGTGGCCCGTAACAGAAGTCTATGATGACCTTGACACCTTCATTAATAAAAACATCACCCAAACTCTGGAGCGTCTTCCTGGTGTCAGCCGCGTCGATGTGGGTAACTTTGAATCCCGGAAAATCATTATTGAACCCCACATGGACAAGCTCAAAGCCTTTGGGATGACTGCCGCTGAACTTTTTGCTCGATTAAGGGCGGAGAATTGGGTGCTCGCATCAGGTAAACTCCGAGAGAGCGGGAAGAGTTTTTGGGTCCGAAGCATGGGAAAGATGAGCAGCCTTGAAGACTACAAAGGTATTCCCATTCGACCAGGTTTGCTCCTCGACGATGTAGCGTCTGTTAAAATCATTCGAGAGGAGAAAGAAAATATCAATCGGCTCAACGGTCAGTCCGCCATCTTTTTCAAAATCTTTAAAAGTTCGGAGGCCAACACCGTTGAAATTTGTCAGGAAGTGATGGCTGCCATTGAGTCGCTTCAATCGAAAGAGCCTCGCCTCCGGGACACCGAACTGCTTTTCTTAAAGAACCAGGGACGTGAAATCGAGAATGCCATTGATGGGCTCAAAGAATCCGCTTTACTGGGCGGGCTTATTGCCATCTTCATTCTCTTTGTTTTTGTTCGCAGATACGTGCTCACCGCCATCATGGCCTCTTTGATTCCGCTGAGCCTTTTGATGGCCATGTCCGCCCTGTATTTCATGAACGAAAGTCTCAATGTGATGACCTTCATGGCTTTCATGGTAGCGGTCGGCATGGTGGTGGATAACAGTGTGGTGATCTGCGAAGCCATCGACCGAAATCAACAAAACGGCTTGGCCAACTACGATGCGGCGCGGGCCGGTGCATCCGAAGTGGGCTTGGCCATCACCACCTCCACCCTGACCACGGTGGTTGTCTTTTTGCCCATTGGATTGCTGGGCGGAAAAAGCCAGATTTCTTTTTTCCTGGAAAAGATGGGTATTCCCGTCTGTTTAGCGCTCATCGCATCCTTATTTGCGTCCTTGTATTTTGTCCCCACCATGTGTCGCTTTTTATTGGCTAAAAGACGCTCTGCATCCGCCCCCAGCGAAATGGGCATGGCCAAACATTATCAAAATCTATTGGCGTTGTGCCTAAGAAAACCCACTTGGGTGTGCTCCGTCTCTTTGGCTGTTTTAATCGCTGCGACTTTAATGGGAAAAGCGGTGCCTTCCGGCGAACGCTCAGCGTTGGGAGTCATGTTTCGGGTGCACATTAATTTTCCAGGTAAAATGTCATTCAACGAACGCGATGCTTTTTTGAAAGAATTTGAAAATGCCGCATTGAAAGACAAAGAAAAACTTCGCATCAAAACCATGCACACCGAACTGGAAGAGGCCCGCCAAACCGCGTACGTGAATTTCGTTCTTCACAAGCTCAAAGGCGGAGAGATGCCCACCAGCGAAGTGATTGCCATCATGAGAGAATTGGTTCCCAAACGCGCAGGCGTATCCCACCAGCTGGGATGGCGAGAACGCACGCGACAATCTGAGGCCTCGATCACGCTCAGCTTGTTCGGCCCCGACTCCGATATGTTGCTGGGTTTGGCCGAGCAGGTGGAAAAACGATTGCTGCCATTTGAAGAGTTTTCAAGGGTAGAAGTGGCGCCGGAAGCCCAGAGCAATGAAGAAATTCAAATCCAAATCAGGCGAGATCAAGCGACGCGTCTGGGCCTCTCTGCCATGGATGTGGCCGGGGCTTTAGGTGGAACCATGCGAGGGACGCAATTGCCGCTGTTCGACATGAATGGGGAACAAGTGGAGGTTTGGGTTCGTGGCCATGAGGATTGGAGAGAAAACATTGAAGAAGCCTTACAAATGCCTCTCACCCGCAACACCCCACAAAGCCTCGGTGAAACTCGCCAGGTGGCCTTACAAAGCATCACCGAGAAAACCTACGGAAAAACATTTGGCTCTATTTTGCGACGAGATCGTAAGACCGCCATTACCATTAACATCAATACCGATGTGGAAGACCGTGACAGTATTTACGACATCATTAAAACCGAGCTCCTTAAAATTGAATGGCCAGAGCAATACAGCTACGACTTGGGCGAGCGGTTTGAACAAAGAAGACACGATAAAAAAAGCCAGATGGACGCGTTTTTGTATGCACTATTGTTGGTGTTTGTCTTAATGGGTGTTTTGTTTGAGAGTGTGCTGTTGCCATTTTCGGTCATTCTATCTGTGCCTTTTGCGGTGGCCGGCGGCTTTATGGCCCTGTTTGTGACCAACACCGTCTTCGATCTCACTTGTGGCGTGGGCATGGTGGTTTTGGTCGGGGTGATCGTCAATAATGCCATCGTTTTTGTGGATCGTGTCCAGCACTACGCGCGTCAGGGCATCGCCATTGAAACCTCTCTATTGGCCGCGGGCAAGGATCGTTTTCGGCCCATTGTCATGACCGCGGCCTCGACCATTGGTGGACTGGTCCCCATGGCCATGGGAGATGGCGCCATCATGGGTGTTCCCTATGCGAGCTTGGGGATCGTGGTGATCGGCGGTTTGGTCCTGGGAACACTTCTGACCCTACTTTTCCTGCCCACACTGCTCCAAGGGCTGTTCAAACTCAGAGACAGTTTCACTCAAAGAGGTTCGTGATCGAGCTAAGACACTGTAAATTAAGCCTTTTATTGTTTTCACACCCCCACTCGGGCCCTATTGACAACCTTGGTCCTATCCTGTTGATTTCACCCATCTTTTTTGATCGCCGCGTCGCGATCCCCTGGGCCTTCTGCCCTGGCCGATGGTGACGCCAAGAACAAGTGCGAGGAACATTATGTACGCAATTATTGAAGCTGGTGGCAAACAACACCGTGTAACTGAAGGTGAGCGTTTGCGCATCGATCTGCGCAAAGACCTAAAAAAAGGCGACAAGGTTGATTTCGACCGAGTCCTGATGGTCGGTGGTGACAACTTTAAAGTGGGCGCCCCCTTGGTAGAAGGCGCTGTCGTTAACGCGGTCGTTACCGATATGGGTAAAGATGGCGAAGGCGTTCGCGGTGAGAAGATTCGTGTTTACAAAAAAATCAGACGTCACGGCTACGAGAAGAACCGTGGTCACCGTCAACGTTACACCGAAGTTCGCATCGAAAAAATTTCTGGATAGATTTTAAACGGCACCCCTAAGCGGTGTCAGGAGTTTGCATCATGGCACATAAAAAAGGACAAGGATCAACCCGTAACGGTCGCGATTCCAATCCCAAATACCTCGGCGTCAAGCGCGGCGACGGGCAACAAGTTTTAGCCGGTAATATTTTGGTTCGCCAACGCGGCACCAAGATTCACCCTGGCAACAACGTCGGTTGTGGCAAAGACCACACCCTCTTCGCCCTCATCGATGGCTACGTGAAGTTCGAGCGGTTGGGCAAAGACAAAAAGAAAGCATCGGTTTACGCAGAACGCGCTTAATCAGCTCTTT
>MDTD01022076.1_pt1 | contig 47811 bp, 54 predicted proteins | sample 811221 | NCBI WGS metagenome assembly MDTD01 (sample SAMN05326646, study PRJNA326480) | marine metagenome | isolation source: seawater | place: Pacific Ocean: South West | collected 2011 | reverse complement strand
GGAAACCGCTTGAGACTTGCCGCATGTGCGAGAGTTGTGGCCGGTGAGACCGCAGGTCTTACAGGTGATAACACGCTGCTTCGGCTCAAGCATCTTTGCGAGAGACTCCGCTGCGCGCTTCTCCACCGGGGAAACCGCTTGAGACTTGCCGCATGTGCGAGAGTTGTGGCCGGTGAGACCGCAGGTCTTACAGGTGATAACACGCTGCTTGGAGCACGGGAGACACATGGCCGCCATATCTCTTGAGTTCGGTTCTGGAGTACTAGAGTTCGGGTCTTGGAGACTTGAGCTCGAAAGTATGTAAAGCTGTAAAGTTTCCAAGTCAATGTATGTTTGTTTGTATAATTGAAAAGAATAAGAAGACTTCAAATTTATTCATTGAAGGAGAAAAAAAATGAAAATTGAAGAATATTTATGATTTTGAAGATTGTTAAATAATATGTAAAAATTACATAAAAAATATTATATATTAATATCTACATACAAACTAACTAGAATGATATACGCATAGTTGGGTATGGTATTTCGTAAAAGCAGCACCACTTCTTGAACACTTCCGGATCTTCAACAAATCCAAACTTTTCATAGAACCCCATCAAACCCTTCTGACTCCTACGACCCTTTTGATACCAAAATCCACCATACTCTGTATCTCTGGGCTCATCTTCATCCTCAACGATGTGCTCTTGTGTTCCTTCCCATAGTAGTCCACCGTCTGACATCATTTCGGAGTTGAAATATGCGTAAAGTCCGTTCTCAATGTATTCGGGTGATAGATTGTAGTATGGTATATCTTGGTGATTTTTCCGCATACATTTCTTCCACAATTCATCGCAAATTGTATCCAATGAACTTTCATTGGGATACCACATGGTTTTCTTCGGTGTTCCGCGCCCTTCTTCTGGCTCTTCTTCTGACTCTTCTTCTGACTCTTCTTCTGACTCTTCTTCTGACTCTTCTTCTGACTCTTCTTCATCTGAATCTGGAAAACCACACGCGGAATACTCATTCGCTACCTCCAAGACAAGATGCTTCGCTCCCGCTTTTTGTGAAAAGGTCTTGGCCAGAGAGATGAGGTCAGAGCCGACTCCTCTCTTTTCACTGAAATATGATGAAGCCACGGTATCTATAGCATATGTCTTTTCGGTATGGTTCTTGTTGGTGACATTTTTGAGTATCAGGAAACCATGCACCCTATTCAAAGGGTTGGTATAACTCCACTGATGGCGCAGACGTTCTCGCCGCATCTTTCCAGACCTCTTTATCTTCCTTCGAATCTTTGATGGCACTGATGTAACCTCTCCATCCATATCCGCCAAGACAAACACCAATGTATCACCATAGATACATTCAACCCCTGTATGATCCTCGCCGAAGTCTTCGTCGTAGTAATCTTCAAGCTCCGCCGAAAATGCGGATATAAAAGAGCGCAGGGTCATTGCGCTCAACCCACTCTTCGGCATCTTCATCATTCTCCCCACATCTCTCGGAAATACCCCTATCTCTTCACCGCCTATATGGATGTCTCCATGAAGGAGAGCATCCAGGAGCTCATAGTGAGACATCCTATGCTCGCATACAGTTGGGGGGGTCATCCCCAACTGCGTCGAAAGATAAGTCACTCAAAGAACTATGTAGAGATTTCTCTCCTATAAAAAGTAATTGTGTTTACATGAATCAATTTAAGAACTTCAAATTTATTCCTTGAAAGAGAAAAAAAAGAGCATTTTAATTGATTTACAAAGATAAAGTATATTTATAAATTATATAGATTTATCATAAATAGTCTTCAAAATATTTGATAATTGTAAATAATCTCCTTCAGTAATATGAGATTTAAGGTCTTCTTCAACTATATTATATATTTGTTTTATACTATTTATAATTTTACTATCATATGATGTAATTTGTCTATTTGATTCTATAATTGCTTCATATAATTCTTCATCAGATGTCTCCAACTCTAATTCTGAATCAGATTCATTATTATTATATTGAATCTCTGGAGATATTGTGAAGATAATATTCTCTACCCACCATTGAGATGGACCAATCCCTTCAGCATATGTCATATTAATATAGTAATCTTGAACTTCTCCATTTACTATATGGAATGCTCTTCCATCTATATATCTTTGTTTTAATATAGAATCAATTATAAAATTATCTCCATTTATTTCAGAATCTGACAATTCAAGCTTTTCCCGCAATTCTTCTTCAGAAAAGTTTAATTCATCTATTTTTCCCATGAAATTAGAGGCATCTGTTATGTAATATTGGAGAACATAACGCATTGTTTTCCAAGATATTTTATCTATTTCTTGCTCTACTAACAAATAATGAACAAGTGTTTTTATTTTATTTTCAAAATTAGAAATAAAATCTTTAAGATCATCAAAGATTGAAGGATGTAAATCAAAAGTAGAATATATATCAGTAATATCATGAAAAATCCACGGTGAAGCCGGTGAATGTTCGACTGTCGCAATCCACCACTCATTATAATTGTCATCATAACTATCAATGACATAATGAATAAACTGTAGTATCTTTATAGGGTTGAAATCATTTTTAACAAAGTATGGAATATTTCCTTCTGATAATATTTGATTTCTAAAATCGATGACACTTTTCCATATACAATCATGTATTTTGTAGTGATAAATTGTAGGTATCATTTGTATTTGTAATTTATACAAAAAAAATAAAATATCATTCAAATTTAACATAGACAATTTATGTAGATTGTGCTGTAGATTGGTTAGGTGTAGGAGGGATTCCTTCCTCAATTAGAGGAAGGCGCTGCAAATGAGGAGAGTCAACATCATATCCTTGACTTCTAAACATTTCTTTTACTGAAGAGTGATGTTTAAGATAATGAACATTGGAGCTTTCGTCAAATTGAGAATCATAAGTTTCTCCATCTGGCCCGTATTTCAGGAACCAGTAAAGGTCTTCTGGTAAGTTAGATTGATATGGTATTCGATACTTACACATAGATTCGTATGTAGGATAATCGATAATATTACATTGTACCTTGTCTTGACACATCATTCCAAGGGTTGGATGGCAAATACATTGTTCATACATACCACCATTGATATATCTATATTCTGTATATCCTCCATTTTTCAGGGGGGCCATCCAATCCACATTGTGACATTCACACGATAAGGACATTTTTGACTCCCAAGAAAACGAGAAACGCCCCAATTAAGTTTGTCAGAAAAATCAAGAGTACAGTGATTTCTTCAATATTCATTTGTGAAATATGAAAATGAAGATTTCAAATTTAATCTAATGAGTTATTTATTTTACTTATGATATCTGTAATCTTCGTATGATTTTCTGATGAAATATTTGATTGATTTATTGTCATTAATAACTCAATTAAATGACCTTGAATAATGCTTTTACGAGTCTTGACTGATTTAGGGATATAATCATCATCTTCATATAGATGACTATGAAGAACATTAACTCTATAGGTCTCAAAACAATTAGGACATCTATCAACCGGTGGTATAGATAATTTACATCTTTTAAACTGATATTTTTCAAATAATTCTTCATCTACATTCTCAAGTAGAAGATCTTGAGACAATCCACAGCAAATACAATATTTAGAATCTTCTTTTAAACATGATTTACATACAATCGAACCATCTTGAAGGGATGTTAAACAATCAAAGGATTTATTTTGGTTTTGAACCCATGAACATCTATTTTTTTGTATATAGTAATTTGTTTTATTACATTTTGAGCATTTGAGTTCATTATTCATGATATGATAAATATGTTTAATAAAATAAATAAATATATTTCAAATTTTAATAATATTATGGAGAATGTGTATCATCGTAAGTTTATAGCATCTTCAAAATTATTTTGGGGATATACGCAAATATATGATATAAGAAATTATGATAATATTGATGAAATTATTAAAGATTTCCATATATCTTTAAAAGAACTATTAAAAAACAATAATTTAATATATTTATTAGAAGAATGTGAAAAATGTAAATTTCATTGTCATACACATAATTTTGAGGAAATACTACTGACTGATAAAGATGTATATTTATGTGATCACTGTTAAATATGTTAAATTTGATTACTTTGATATGGTTCATATCAAAGAAAAATAAAGATGTTTGTTTCTGGGCTGGATGAAAAATATGATTTCGAAAATGACTATCAGCTTGCATTGTACTTTAGAGAGTGTTTGAAGGGTATATTTGCATTTGAGGTAGATGCTTCCTCAACTTGGGCAGAACCACCGGAACAAGGATATGCAGGTCGAAGAGGACATACATATGAAGTAAAGAGAATAAAATGCTGCTGGAGTTTTGGAAGGAGAAAAGGCAGACAAATTAGTCTAAATAGATTTATGTATGAAGTTCTGATACAACTACCATTGTTTGTAAAGCCGAGAGTTCAAAAGTATCATGATGAATATATAAAGTTTAAAGATTCTGGGGAGATATGGAATGGAAAGGCATTCCAACCATCAGAAGAAACAAAAAATTATCACCCAATTACATTTGAACATTTTGTAAAACATTTCTCTACAGAGGAAAATATTCTGAAAACACTTGACAAACTATCAATGATTATATCGGCAGAGAGACAATCCGGTGTAGATGAAGATTATGATTATTCAGTTTCTACTATGGAAATGATGTAAAGATTATGAAAACTCCATCATTATTATATAAAGAAATAGTGTAATAACCAACGACCAACTTATAATTAAACAAATATTTTTACATAGATTTTCTCTTTGATAATTGTTTTTTTCTGTAGGATTTTCTTCTAATGGGCCTTCTATATTTTTTTTAGGATGAGGATAATATTCATGATCATATTCACGAATACCCATATTATTTTGATAATTAAGTATTAAAAAAAAATCAAATTTAAATAAAGATATATATAATTATTGTGTATTTTCTATTTGTTGAATTAGAGATTCAACACTATCTTCTACTACGTACTCAATATCTTCTTCAAACTGATCCCATAATTCATCATCTAATGGGTCTGGATCATTAAAGTTTAGATCTGAAAGTTTTGTGTGCTCTATCCATCTCATATATTCATCAGCAGTTAAATCAGGATGCCAAAAGTAATCACTCATCGGATCTGTCAATTCCCAGTATGTAAGAACACATTCGAGAGGTGTCTTGTTACCAGATACTAGGTCAATTGGTATTTGTCTTATGTCTGGTTTTTCATACATATCTCCTAAATTACGATGATATTGCTCATCTCTTTCATGATATAATGATTGTCCCCAATCTCCTCTGGAAAGCATATTAAATCTATATTGTTCTTGTCTTTCTTTAGAGCCTTTGCATAGACTACATATCGGTACTCCTGAAATATTACGTTTTTGTTGTCGTTCGAAACTCTCTCCATAATTAAATCCGAAGCGATTAATTTGTTCAGACATATATTCTATATTAGACTTATCATTTTTGATAAGGTATGCTCGTAAGCGCATAAACTCCCCACAAAATACACACGAGCACATCCAAGAGACATCTACACCTCGAAACTCTCTTCTTTTGTTTATATTTTGTAAGACTACTCTCTTGTCATTTTCAGACTTCATATACAAGAAATAGTTTAACTGTACAATTTTATCATCATAAGATCTATCTACCCATATACAACCTGATTCGCATACAGGTTTACATTGTATAGTCTGTCGGTCAAGATAATATCTGTTCTTGAACTTGGAGGTTCTCATCTGTTTTCTAAACTCGAGAAACTGTTCTCGAGTCTGATAATACTTATATGGAATATTAGACAATAAGATCTGGTGAGGAGTTAGTTTACTATAACCGGTGATTCCAAAACATACACTCTCTCTACCCTTTCTCTTCCCTTGTAGAAGGGGCCATAGAACATCGAATGCATCCTCAGGAAGATTGTTTCCCGTGACAGCAAGGAAAATCTGACACAGAAGTTTATACATCTTTATGTTTTTATATGATAAAAAGAAATAAAGAATCAAATTTTTCATTAATCATGAGTGATTCATTTGTGATTCTATATCGGCAAGTTTTTCTTCAATAATAGTTAATCTTTCTCGGACTGTTTTTTCTCCAGTTATAAACTCTATAAGGGGTGGGATACTTAATGAAAAGTAAATTGTAATTACGAAAGAAGCAAAAATAGTGATAATAATATTTTCGAGATCTTTATCTATAATTGTAATATATTCAACATCTTTATCCATAATTATATTTTCTAAATAAAATAGATGATGTATTCAAATTTACATAAAAAAAAAATATAATATAAATACGTATTAATATAGTAAAAGATCATCTATATGCTCTATTTTCGGTCCATTTTTACCAAGTCCAGGTCCATCTAAAACGAGAAGATCCTCCGCCACTTGCTCATAAGGACCTATATTATGGATTGTTCCGAATCTCCCCACTTTTTCTGATATTTTAATATCTTTTGACCTTCTCTTTCCGTAACCTGTAATTGTATTTTCACGAAAGAATAAGAAATACCTTCCTTCATGAATGTTATTGTACCAATTAGCAATGTGTTGCTTTCTATCTACCTTTAATATATCTTTACCGCCATTTATTACACTATTAACATGTCTTTTTAATTTATCTCTATCATGATAATTATTCCATGCGCTCCATACATTCCATAATCCGAATGAAGAATGATATCTACCTTCTTTTGGAAGATCTTTTTCTGAATCTATTCTATAAAGGCCATTGAATGGATCAAAATCGTATTTTAATCTTTCTACATGATCTGAGTTCTGAAACATAATCATCCTATAAATAAGATCTCTGCGAATTTCTGGACATCTCCATCTCCAGGTCAATTTAAATTCTCGCAGTGGTTCAATGGGGCGAAGCATTTTTTTAGTATAAACTTGATAGCGATCGAGTGTACAATACCACTCTCTCGTAGTTTCTTCGATGTGACTTTCATGTATACTTTTTACTTTTCTTACCATACCTTTTACGATATCTGATGGGAGACCCAATGAAAGGAAACATAAGAATACATTAATATCCCAATAGGTTAAGTAAGTCATATTAATTTGTTTGAGATAAAATACATAATAAAAATCAAATTTACATAAAAAAAAATCCTCATATGAGGATTTTTGAAGACGCTCGTGACGGGATTTGAACCCGCGCGTCCTTCTTTCGAAGAACCTACCTCCCAGGGACACCATACATTTCCATACTTCCTGAATACATTAACACCCGCCTCGGAGCATCTCCCCACCAATGTAATATCAGGTCAAGCCTTACATACAAACCAATCAAGGCGTCCCAAGATTGGGTTGCATGCTTAGAGAAACCATCCTTTACATCAGAGGCATACCAAAGACCGAAGTCTCAAGTTTCATGTAATCATTTAGTTAGGTTGCTACAGGTGAATAATTTGATAGGGTGACACCAACACACTCTCCACGAGCAAGTACCCAATAAAGGGTTTTGTCACATATGGGGATCGAACCCATGACCACTTGATTAAAAGTCAAGCGCTCTACCAACTGAGCTAATGTGACTGTAATTCGTAGGGGGAATTGAACCCCGTCCTCCAAATCCACTTGCAATCTCCATAGAAGATCTTTTGTCGATAGTTCAGGCTCGCGAGCACCTGTTTCTCAACTAAAATCCGCTTAGGATCTTACAAATGAACCCTTTGGAATGCCTCCCGGGAGACACATCTTGACCACAGAGATATGCTACGAATGATTGCCTAAACTCTATTGAGAATAGGACTTGGAGCTACTCCACCGAGATAGGGCCATTACGCAATATCTTCCCAGTGAAGTGTCTGTGACGGGACTCGAACCCGCTACCACGCAGTTAAAAGCCACGCGCTCTACCATATGAGCTACACAGACAAAGTGTTCCATGTGGGACTCGAACCCACAACCTCCAGATTAGAAGTCTGATGCGCTAATCCAATTGCGCCAATGGAACTTAATAGTGTCACATATGGGACTTGAACCCATGACCATATGGTTAAAAGCCATACGCTCTTGCCAACTGAGCTAATGTGACATTTTGCCGACCCGCGGACTCGAACCGCGAACCTCCGGGTTAAAAGCCCGGCGCTCTAACCACGTCCACAGGTGAAAAGCCTGTGTTTGCCATAAGGCGACTTGAGCTAGACCAGCATGTTGTTCCGTCTGGGACTTGAACCCAGGCACTCATAGGCCGCAGCCCACAATGCTCTACCAAACTGAGACATAACGGAACATCTGTTTCTCACCTTAAACAGATGATTTGAAACTCAAACATAAATTCAAATTTGATATTTAAAGGAGTTATTCATACTCCTATATTATAAATTATAAAATAAATGACATTCATGAAAATGTTCGGAAAATGGTTTGATTCATTTCATTTGAGGAACAAATTTGAAGTTGTCCTTGATCTTTAATCACACAAACAAACATACATTGGCTTGGTGACTGAGTACAGTACATTGAGTCCTTGGCATTCTTGGCTTTCTTGGAGAGTTCTTGGCTTTCTTGGCTTTCATGGAGCTTGTTCAGAGGTCCATTATGACTTCTGTCCACTACTCCGACATCTATGACCCAGCATACAACGAGGACCACATGCGAACACGCTTTGTTCCGGAGACCTATCGCGGGCCAGGGCAATGGGCACACTACGAGCCATATGGCAGGGGTTCATTGGAGAAGAAGGAGTTTCTCCGGTCAATCAACGCGGAACACCCATTATGGGCTGCGAGGATCAGCGACATAGCTCGCGACGATCCACTCGGCTGCAAGGGAGCACCGCCTTTGGTCAAATGGGATGCTGCTTTCCGACCTTCGAGGGCGCAGAAAATCGTCCACTTCAAGAATATGGAGCAAGATCTGGAGACTGCCGCAAATCGGCGCATCGATGACAAGTGTACAATGGGTGGAGTCACGGTGAAGAACTACGAGGATATGCTGGTTGACTATGTGGAGAAAACCAAGCGAGAAGAACGCCCATCCTTCTTTAAGGATGGGCTCGGAGTTGACCGCATCAAGGATCCGCAGATGAAGGACTACATCGTAGAGAAGATGGGTGAGATTGTGGAGAAGATAGACGAAGATGAGAATCATCTAATTGGTCTCTCAAAGACGAGCATCAAGCGATTTCCCCATCATTTCTACCGCGCCGTGAAGAAGCTCCTTGATGAGCACTGCGAATCTGAAGAAGAAGTCAGAGAAGAACCCGAACCACTCCCGCAGAAGAAGCATGTGGAGCGGATAGTATTGTCGGATTATTTCGACAATGATATGGCTCCCATCTGCGACAAACAAGAACACATTTTCGACAAGGGTACACCTGAAAATATCTATGGCAATGCCAACCTGAAACAACAGCCATTCAAGATGAATCCTGGAGCCGCAGAGTTTGTACCGGGTTCTTCGGTGGCGCCTCTGGCGTGGACCCCCACAACTACATGTGGCGGAATGATTGAGAATTTGGAGGCGCGGGTCGCCATTTTGGAGATGTTGAACATCTTGCCAGTCGTAGAAGCAGTTCAAGTATAGAAAAAAAAGATAGAATATAGTGTAGATATTAGTAAATTTTTTATGTTCCTTTTATATTAAATTTGATTGTGAGTTAGAAGTTCTTTATTAAAGATAAAGTATTATGATTGAGACAATTTTGACATTCTTTTCTGTCGTTTGTGCGATTATCATCATATAGATAAATGAAAGATTCATATTTTAAAGAATTGATGATATTTCAGTAGATAGTTTAAATATTTATGTAAGATTTAAGAGAATGATTCATTTGTCATACATGGTCCACAAAAGTATTTGGTGTTATGTTCATTTGTATAGATAGGCAAGTGAGGATATTTTGTTTTTTTCTCCCAATCAGTTGAGGATGAATACATCATCTGACAATAGGGATGAATACATGATTTAGAATGAGCTTGATCAATAATCTTAAAAGTAACTGTATTACCTGCTTCAAGTGATTTGATTTTTTCTGGAGCATAGCCGTAGCAAAATGGGTCTTTAAACTGATATTTCTTGGCCCATGATTTCAGATTCTTATTGTAGCGGTCCTTAACTTCTTGAACATATTTGACGCCCATCATTTTGGAGAGATTTTCTCCATAAATTGCCCCTTGAGATGAGAAGTCTACCTTTGAAGAAAGTGATTCGGATGTATTTTGGCAGCAGTTTTCACAGAGTCCACAATCTCCAGAGAAGCAAATTGATGGAGACATTTCTTTTTATTATATGTAATATGTAATGTTGTTATTTAAGTATATTTCATTAGTGGTTTCAAATTTATTAATACAGATATGATAAAAAAAATCTATTCTATTTGTTTTTTGTCTTTTTAATAATTTATGTGTGTATTTTTTTGTCTTTATTTTTTTCGGCTGTTGTATCCAGGCCGGCTACGAGCCGCTTCGCGCTCTTGAGCGGCTTTTCGCAGGATAGCCCGTTGTTCTTGAGGTGTGGTCGGTTTCGTAGCTGCCGATCTGCGCGACGCTCGAGCCGGAGCTGTGTGGAGGTGATCTTCATGTCCATCTGATGCGCATGTTGAGGGGTGATAATCCTCTGAAAGCACTCGCTGACCATTCGCGTTGATGATGTACTTGGCTGGCATCTTCGCGAGTTCTGGTGGAGATAGTAGAGTCGAAAGTAGAGAGTTACAGGTAATAATAACAGTCAGTATGTTTGTGATAATATCTTATTTTATGAAGACTTCAAATTTGCTCCTCTAATGATAAAAAATCTATCTATTTGCTCTTTTTTTTCTTATACGCTGTCAAAAGCTTCTTTCATGAGGTCTGAAATCTTGAGATAATCTCCCTCATTCATTGACCATATTTCTTTCTTTTCTTCTATGAATGCTAATATCTCTGTTAGTTTCTTTTTAGTTTGATTTATGGGTTCTACTGTAACTGGTCTTGAACTTGGTGGGGGATAATTTGGTGGTTGTGGTTGTGATTCTTCACCCCAAAACTCTCCATTACTTGGAAGGTAAGGTCTCATTTCAGTTGCCCACCATTTGCAAATGTCTTCGCTCGTATAATCACTAACTTCATCTATATCTCCTGTACCGATCCATCCCGGCCACGTGATCTCTCTACAATCCCCTTCTTCTATGAAGTATTTTTCAGCAAGTTCATTTATCCACTTGAGAAGTATACTTGAACACGATACTGAAATCAACCATTCTCCATTTGTAGATGGACCATCTGGAACCCTTTCTACAATCCCCTCTAATATCCGGTCATTTTCAGTTGAATATAATGGATTTGTGTCATCTCCCATCATCTTGAAAGTGAACTTGTCATAGTAGATAATCATAACCTTCTTGATAATACACCACGGAAGCCATACTTGTTGGTCCCAAACACCTAATTCATGAGCCCTTTCATTTAGGGTTTTCAAACACAAGCGACAGTAGTGTGCCAAATCTGGATTGATATTTGAGATAGAGCTGTTGAAATGTTGAGATTCTTCAAAGCTTACTAATCCGCAAATAAGAGGTCCATTTGCGGGATTCTCACCCCGGGTTGGTCTTTCATCTGTTAGAACTCGGGTTAAACAATAGAGAAGAGCATCAATTGTGAGGTATCCGCCATTAGAATGCTCGGATTCATGGGTTACTGATAGACCGGGTTTTGGTCCATCTTCCAATGATTTCTTGCTGGTCTCGATGAGTGCTTCAATTATCGCTCGATGCATGTGTTCGGTGTACTGCATTGTTAAGTAGATTGTTTATTATTTTAAAGAAAAGAAGTTTCAAATTTATTCTTTATGAAAAAAAATATATTCATTTGTTTATCTGTATTTATGATACTATGTAATTATCCTTCATGATATTCATTATCTGTAAATAAAGACCATCTCCAATATCTTCTTGAACGGTATAGAGAGTTTCTTGTAGTTTTTGAATTGCTGTATTCTTCTTCACTTGTTCTTCTGTGAGAGGCTGTATAATTGTTTGTTCTGGTTGAAAATCTTCTTCATCGGTATCTTCATCAGAATCATCTGTATCGTCATATGGTGGGCTTGGGTAATCATCTGATAGATCACTTGGAGATAAATCAAATTGTGACGATAAACCGCACATACTTGAAACGACTCTTACCCAATAAGATTCTATACTACCATTGATGTATTGGGGTTGAAAACCTTCGGGAGGATTGTGGCGAGACCACCCCGCTGGTCTCCAAATATGAACACGACTACCGGTGAGATAACGGTTCCAGATAAGAAGGTTTCTCATCTTATCAACGGTCATTGTGCTCCGCGCGATCTGCCAGTCTATTCCTAATTCAAAATATTCGTTTTGTTCTGCGGAGCTCCATTCAACAGAGTTGATCTTCTGAATGTAGTTTACGAGATCATTATGATAGTATTCGATAATTTCCTTCATTGTGATCCAACTCATCTTCTCTTGGATGCCATATTGTAGTGACTCCCCTTCTCGACATACAGCATGGGCGAAATCATACAAATAGCTACCTGCAAGATTGCCTTCACCACCTGAAACGACATAGGGATATAAGCTATCTTCTGATACATCAATCTTCCACGTAAGCTCTAATAAAATATCTGCAGGTGACTTTGGGGAAAGATCCCAGCCAACAGGATGAAGTCCTTCTGTGATAGATGTTTCACCATCTCTCTCACACCACCTGCGAATCCAATTCCAGATGACTAAATGCATGTCTTTGTGGTAAGCAACTGGTAAGTTCAGAGCCGTTGTAGTGGGTGGTCCTCCGCTCGACATTTCAGAGGAGTAAGTCAATGATTATTTAATACTAAAGAAAAAAAAAGTTTCAAATTTATTCATAAATGAGTTTTGAAAGAGTCATAAAAAATATTGTGATTCATATGAATTAGTTATAGATTCCTTCAATATACATTTCTTCATTTTGAGTGAAGTGAAGAATGGGATTGTCATCATTATTTGAATTATATGGATTATATGTACATATAAGAATATAGGGCATTTCATTCATTGGGATAGGGTCATATTCATTATATACATCTTCGTAAATTATAAAATCATCAACACATTCTTGGATCATCTTTTGTGAGCGTATTTCATAAATATCTTTTGCTCGGAACTTTTCACCCCAGACAGAGTCATCATGAATAAGATTAACTGCCTTAATACTATGGGATACTTCAAGTATACTATCATTGTGTTGATTTTGTAATGTGGGTTTCCTTAAAATACCTTTGCGAAAGTAGGGTATCATTCTTAAAAGTCTTACAGACTTTCTCCACATGCCCCCATCAAATGGCAAAGTACATGTAATTGGAACTCCAGAGTTCACGTGATGAAACTTTCGTTCCTTGGACAGCTTCTTGGTTTTTTCCCATCTTTCTTTCATTGAGGTTCTCATGGATGAGTGAAATGTCTTCGCGTCTTCAAGATCAGCATTTTTGAGGAAGGGGATAAAGTATCGGACAAGTTGGGGATCTTTGAGGAAGTTGATGAGGATGATAGATACCCTCTGATAGTGAGTGAGGGCAAACTCATAACCAATTGGAGACATATTGCTTTATTGTTATTGTGATAAAAAATATCTCACATGAATCAAATTTAGAAATAAAGAAGTTAAATATATACCATTACAATTTTGGGACGACTGGTTGAAATATCATGTCCCACGGTAATATGGGGTGGCGGTTTTCCTAACCCATTAACCATTGTATGAATCTGGGGATAAATTATATTTTCTTCAAGTTTTGTATGATTTGATTTCAAAAAGCTTGAAACACATTCTTTGATTGGAAAACAGGATGGAATATATTGTCTGAAATATTCACCTTCTTCAGAATTATCAAATAATAAACGAATATACATGATATTTTCACTAACAGTTAAACATTTGGATGGTGTAGTGAGTGGATTGAATATATTTCCAACGTTAATTTTGCGTAGTAATCCCTTTCTAAAGTAATGGATATTTGATAGATAAGGGTTATTGTATTTGTGGAGACAGTTTCTATATGAAGTTTGGTTTACATGAAATGTCTTCGCATCTTCAATCTCTGCATTTTTGAGGAAGGGGATAAAGTATCGGACAAGTTGGGGATCTTTGAGGAAGTTGATGAGGATGAGAGAGACGGTCTGATAGTGAGTAAGAGCAAAATCAAACATTTGTGAAACTTTGTATAGTTAAATTGTGATAAAAAAAAATATCACATGAATCAAATTTAATTTAACGAACTGATGATATAAAGAAACCTGTGACGTTTTTGTCCATTTGGTCATATATTCTGTATGACCAGTTTTCTGGGACTTGAATTAGGAGATATGGCTGATGGGATTGGTCCAAATTATGGTTTGTTTCATACAATTGAAATATAGCTAATGTCTCATTTATTGTACGGAAACTATAATATTTTCTGAAAATCTCACCATTCAGGGAGATTTTATCTATCATTTGATTCACCGCGAAGATTGTTTCGCTTACTGTGAGTGGTACATGCCTACTACTGATGAGAGTTGATGGTTGGGGGGAATGGGGTTCTGGTTGACTCAAACCTACCGGGAATGATCGTGTTTTTTTAAGGAATCCTTTTCTGAAATAACGAATATGGTCAAGATATGGATAGCTCTTTTTTTTGTGAGTGAATAAGTCGGTATATATGAAGTTTCTACCATAAAATGCTTCCCACTGACTCCTGGGGCCGGTCCAGAAGTTGATAGCTTCTTCAAGATCAGCCCTTTTAATGAGAGAGATGATACAGTGTACAAGGTCGGGATCTTTGAGGGAGTTGATGAGGATGAGAGAAATCTGTTGATAATGAGTGAGAGCAAACTCAAACGTCTTTGGAGACATTATATATAGTTTTGATTGTGATAAAAAAATATGTCACATGAATCAAATTTAATGTAAGAAAAGATCATCTATGTGTTCTACTTTTGTTCCACTTTCACCTAATCCAGGCCCGTCAATACATCTTAAATCTTCGATCAATTGTTCATATGGCCCCTTATCAAAGATCGGAGTTTGTGGATATTGATATCCATCTTCACAGGGCCCCCTTGGGACTCCTTTATTTCTTTCTTGTATTATCTTGTTTTCTTTGTAGAAAAGGAAGAATCTTCCTGGATGTATCCCTTCATACCACTTACTGATATAAGTTCTTCTATTCTGACCCACGAAGTAGTAAGAAGATGCTCCAGCTTCCCATGATTTCCATAGATTATCGATATATTCTTCTCCATAACAATTATGCGAGTTCTCCAACTTTTTTCTTTTTTTTCTGATGCCCTTTAATCTCTGTTGATGTCTTTGTTGTTCTCTTTGATCCCCGAATTTACACCAATCAATAACTTTCTTCTGACGTTCTTCAATTGATCTCAATCTCCACTCTTTTTTAAACTCTATTGTATTTGTCTTACGTCTGTTAAATACATTGATTCTTGTCTGTGGGAAACTCAGAGTTTCATTGATTTGGAAACGACACCATCCCGCATGATGACGAGAAAGAAATCTTGGAGAATTAGATATCCAGTAATCTGTGGCTTCCTTCAAAGAATAAGCTTCATGAGTCTTCTTCACCACCTTCATCATACTCTTAAGCACATCTTCTGGAATACCTAGAGTAACCAAGCACAAGATGCAATTGATATCCCAAGAGGTAAGGTAAGTCATGATGGACCTATAACCCCTCTGTTAAGTCACTAATGTATTTAAATCTAGTTAATTTAGATTAAAGGACTTCAAATTTATTGATATGATTACGGGATAAAAAATATATTATATGAATCATAATTTAATATCAAGAGTAGTTTTATGGTTGATAAATAGAGTTTTTAGATTTTACAGGTTTTTTCATGAAACGAGTTTTAAATTTTGGTGGGTTCTTTTCTTGAGGTGATTTAACTGAGTTTGGAGATTTAACAGGTGGAGATTTTACAGGACTCATTACTGGTGATGGCATTGGTTCATTAAGATAATGATTATATTTATGATAGATGGGCATAATTCTTGATGATTTTGTTTTTTTTAGAATATTGAAAATGTATATAAGAATATCTGCAAAAGGTCGATATTCTTTATTTCTGATTTCGTAGCCGATTTGATCTAATCTAATTATGATTTCATCGGCTACTAAATCTATATCAGAATAGCATTGAGATGGAGCCCCATGAAAGGATAATCCCACAATTTCTTTAAGGTCTAAATCACTAACAACTTGTAAATCAAAGTGAAGAGAATAATCAAGAGAGGAATCAAATGTAGATGAATCCATGATACTTATATTTTATTATAAAAAAAGAAATTATTTCAAATTTAAAATATTATTCATAAAAAATATATATATCTTTATTTATTTATGAAGAATGGAACCATACGGAACCGTCCTCTTGATGAGACCACTTTCCAGTGACCCAATATTCTTTACACCAGCATTTTTTACAAAACCAATGGTCTTCATTTTCCCATGTACATGGAAGGCCGCCAGTTGAAGACTTCCGATCAAAGTATCCAGTACATTGATCTCCAACAAATCCACAAGATTCGCATGTATATGTCTGTGTGTGATTTTTGGGATCTGCGGCACACGTGCATTTGTAACAGGAACAAGTGCGAAATGTTTTGCCAGGTTTTCCAGGCCAATCCGTGACATATACTCCACCGAATGCTCGATGTTCATAATCAGAATAATATTGAAGTGCTTGTTGCATATTACAATCTTTTTCATAAATCTTTTCTGTGTCATAACAATCTTTACAAAAGAGTCCCAAGCTTGAACCAGGTCCACCATATGGTGATTTATTAGGACCAGACCATCCTTTATCCCACTGATCTCTATCAGAACGCATAGAAATGCGAACACGATTACAGGGGCCGCAACATTTGAAAGGGACTGTATCTGGTTGACGTCCTTTTGCTTTTCGCATCATTAGAAGAGCTTCTGTTTGGGATAGTGGTGGTAGAAGATATGATATTTTAAGTTCTTTTTCAAAGAAATTACCTAGTTTTTTTTCTTCATCATTTTCTGGTTTTCTGTATACCTTACATGTATCTTTTTTAACAACAGATACTTTACCTACCATAATTTTTCCATGTGTGTCTGAATACCAGGCAACCGATTCATCTACAAATCTCTGCTCTTTGATCCATATAGACCAATAAAAGAGAGATTCCCACCGTTCATTAAATACATCGGCATCTTGAACTTCTTGGGGATATTGATGAGGCCACAACCAAATATCTTTTGTGATCCATTCAGAGATAGTTTTGATTCGATGTTGTCTCGCCCCGCGATAGGATGGTTTCATCATCCAGTCTTTACACTTGGAGGATTCAGTTTCGCCTGTGTATTTTTTGAGGATTGAGACACAGGGTGGCCAAGACTCACAATTGGAGCAGAGAGACATTCCAAAAAGTCCTTCTTGATGTTTCATACTTTTCTCGGAGATACCCTTGAAACCACATACAAAGCATTCAACGAGTTCTGGTTTCTTGGTTTCAGGTGGTTGTGTGTCCTGTTTCTTGGCTTCTGCTTTGCGAGCTTTCTTGCGCTGATTCTTGGCTTTGTTCCTGGCTTTTTTTGCGGCAGCTTTCTTCGCATCTTCTGTGAAGTCTTTATTGACGAGTTCTTCAACTTTGTTGATCAACACTGGATCTACTCTACCTGGAGATTTCTTGAGAATTGTGAATCCCCCTTCATCTGTTCTGTCCGCCTGCTTCTTTTCTGATTGATTGTTCTCCCCCCCGAGTGGAGGGAAATCTGCTTGTGAAAACATAATGAGTTGGTTTGTATTTATTATGAAAGAAGTCATATGAATCAAATTTAATTAAAGGAGTTTATTGTGATTCATAATGAAAGAAAAATTTGAAGGTTTCATAAATGAGTCAAGTTAAACAAAATTAAAAGAGTTATAAACTGGTGGCTCTGAATATCTACAACCATGGCGTTTGTCAACCGATATGGATGGTGGAGTACACAGATTGATGGAGTCTCCATTTTTGACGAAGACGTTGAAGAAGGTCAGGTTGTTGAGAATATAGTGATTCCAAAGGTTGAGGATGAATATTATGAAGAGATTTTGTCAACTGTGAAAAACATGGTGGATGCGGTTGGTCTATTTGAATATGGTTGTAATTTGAGTGGCGCTTTGGCAGAGGATGAAAAAGAAGAAAAAGACTTGTCACAAAAAAAAGTATATCTGAAGATGCTTGAAGTTGGTAGCAATTTTACAAACGGATGCTTAGATATTCGGTGTGAAAGATGTTTGGCACCAAGAGGGATTGTACGTAGTCGTGGTATTTCATGGTATAATGGAATACCATGGGACTCCAATAACGGATCCCATGCCTCGACTTCAAACTTCATTGATGATTTAGAGGTCAGAGATCTTGGGCACTTCGTGCGGTGTGCTGAATTAGTTTGCCGTTCTTGTACTTTCAGTGAATTAGAAGAAAATGAAGAAACATATGAGTTGGTAGAAACTGGTCATGAATGGTGTATGTGTTGTAACTTATGTGATGGGTTGACTCGGAGGGATGGGACATCTTTAAGAGGAACATTTATCCATACTCCGGGTGAAGAAGAAGATGAGATCCGTTGCTATGAATGTCACGCATCACGCTTGGAGGAGTTTTGTATGGCAGTTCGAGGGACGGAAGTATGTTATGATTACGAAGAGCCATATGTGATGTGCTCAGAATGTGGTATAGAGTGTAGGTCATTAATATCATGTGAGCATGTTGCTGCTGCAAATCCTCCCCTGATGATTTATAATGGTGAAGATTCGGAAAATATTTGCGATATAGTGTGTGATGAATGTGGTGGATTCAGTAGTTGGGATTGTATATGTCCTAGGTCTGATATAATAGAAGAAGTAGATAGAGCGTTTGAGGGTGAGTTTGAGAATGTCGAACTTCCAGAAAACAATTCTGAAAAGGCGTCAGAGATCAAAGATGTTGTGAAAGAATTAGGTGAAGAGATGTATGATCTTCAGGAGACTCTTAGTGAGGGTCAATATTTAAAGATGATGAATCTTCTACAAAAGATAACAAATAAAGTGAATGCTTTATAAGTGTAATAATCTCCTGTATAATATTTTTTATGTAACCATATATATATATGGTTAAGAAAACACATAAAAAAAGTAAAAAGAAAACTAAAAGACAAAAAAGAACTATTAAAAATAGATATGAAGCGAAAAAATACATGGAGATATTAAACTTAGCATATAAACAAATAACTTCATCTTGGCATGATATCTTTGATAAAGATGATTATTTATTGCTATCTTATATAAAAGATGGAATTAAAAAAGGATGGAAACTATTACATGATAAGAATATAATAAAAGAAATTAAATGTAATAGTTTATGTATGACAATGAGTATATTAAATAGTACATTAGGAAAACGTAAAAAATTAGATCAATTAAATCCAGTTCAAAAATTGTATTTATTTTTTATTTCTTATTTAGTAGAGGATAAAAAATTAAAGCCGAAAGAGGTAACATTAAAGCATGCATTAAGAAAAATAGATATGAGAATAATGGAGTGGAGGAATAGAATGATGGAATATGAAAAAAAGAAAGATAATCGTAATATTAAAAAATGTAATAAATATATTCAAAGACAAGAAGCATCTAAAAAACAATTAATAGAGAGTAATGGTTTAAATAAAGAAGGTATTGGATCAGCTTTCAAATTAGATATTTGTAATGCCGTAGATTGTGAATATTTAAATGAATATAAAATGGAGAAAGGTGAAAAATGGAATGAAACATATAGTAAGTTTTGTTTAAATATAACAGAGATCTTTAAAGGTATTGTGTGGTTAAATATGTATATGATATTTAATCGTACAACAAATATTAAGGGATTATCTCCATATATGCAAAAGGTCAATATTGATGTTAATATTAGAGATGCATTATATGCTCAAGATATTATTTTAATCCCAAGTAGTGATATGTATGAGAGCGAATTATTTTATGAAGATCATCTTTTAGATCGATTAAGAAGACAAAAAACAATGGATTCTTTTGATAGAATATTTTGGGTATATCATAATTTTGATCCTAATACGGGAAAAATTGACAAGAGATCAATTTATCATTTGGAAAATAAACATTATGTGGTGGCATTATTATCTTTACCATATGAATCCGATTGGAAAACTCCGAAAGAAATAAAAGAAAAGGAGCAGTATAAGAACTTTATGAACTTTTTAAAAGGTAAAGGCAAAAAGACAGTTTTGAAAGAAATATATAAACAAATTAAAAATATAGGAGGCGAAGATAAATATGATTTACAAGAAAATATAGATAATTCAATCACACTTCACTGGGTATATATACATAGAGATAGAATAAAAGATTTTATAAGTGAATATGTTTCATAATTTATCTTTCAGTGAGATATCCTTGTCCATCTCGTGTATCATAGTGCCAATTAAGTACGGATTGTAGTTGACTACTGTTTACAAATGCGCACATCATATCATAAATATCTCTATCAAATATAGATTTTAAAATAGAAGCGAACTTATCTGGTTGTAAAACAATGTGTCCATTTTGTTCTTCACCATACAATCTTACAATAATTTGTTCAAGTTCATTAAAAGAAAGTATGTGTTTTGTTGTAGAAGATTGTATATCAGATTTATAATCCATCTTACTTATAATTGTAACAGATAAATAAATAAATATCAAATTTAGATTTAAAAGATAAATAATAAGTAAATATGTATAAATGAATAATTTTGATATTCAGGTACTATTAATTTTCAGAGAAATATTTAAAGGACACAGAGAATTAGGAAATAAAATATTAACTATATTGAAACATACTGATATAGAATATATAAGAAAAGATTATATTGAGACTCATTTTTATAATTGGTTAATTTGTGATATATCTATGAGAGAATACAATTTATTTCATGATGAAACTTATACCCGATATTATAATAAAAATAAGGAAATATTAGGATTAAATGATGAATGGATGAGAACAAAAGGATTGAATCAATGTTTTCAATCACAATGGTGGAGGGCATTTCCAGAAAAACATTTAAAATGGTTAAATATTCATAATAGAATAAACTCAGAAATAAAAATAAAATTATCAAGGATGCCGGTCGATTTGGATAATAATACTGAAATAATATTAGTTTCTGATATATGGAGAGATGTAACAATCATAGAAAAGATAAAAATATTAGATGATTATTACAATTATAATAGAAATATAGTTGATGAAAATATTGAAGAGATATACATTTCTTGTGATTATAATAGTATGTGTTATATATGTTAATTTAACGAATACAACTGAATGGTGATTTTTTTGTAGGACAATATAAACTTTCTGTTTTAAGATAAGTTTTGTAAGCATCTATATTTTGATTTATAAGTGCTGTTGCTCTCCTCTGACATTCCATCGCCATAAAATATTGTCCGGAGTTTCTCCAGATTCTTTCTTCTTTTTGAACTTGTAAATATTCTCGAAGCATATTCGGATCTGTTTCAAATAAATGTGGACCAGTGCGTACTGGTTCTTTCTTTCTTCTTCGCATTACAACCATTTTTATATTATAATATGTGTATATTTTAAATAGATTATTCATCAGTTTTATATTGTGAATATAGTTCCATCCATGATAATTTATTTCGATCCAGATTATGTTCTGTAATATATCGATTTACAAGTTTTGATTTAATATTTCCATCTTCAATAAATCCGAGAACCTTCGCCCAATAATTTACAGAACTATCAATAATTTCTTTTGGTACAAGAGTAATACTATTATCTAATTCATATTTGTCTATCATGATTTTTCCAATATTTAATCCTCTCACAGTGGTATCAAAATAGTCAATATATTTAATGTGTTTATTTTCTTCATCTTCTGAAAGTAACATCCAACCTAAAATAAGTTTTCGTTGACTTGATAATTTTCTATAGTGTTCATCACTTAGAACTTGTGACCAGCGAGTTTCACTATCTCTACAATATCCATCACTACCAGCCTCGGCGATCAATGGTATAATATTTGATAGTTGAGGAAGCAAAGACATACAATTTGGATGTGTGAAGATATGATCTTCTACGAATTGTTTAAGTATATTTTCATCGGGAAAATATTGATCGGATATTTTATCTTGATCAATATCATCAACAATATAATCTGTTACAGCCAATTGTTTGCTCATTTTTTTAAATCTGTAATTATAAAAAAATCTACATTCAAATTTGAGTTTTTAAATAGATTTAAAAAAAAAGATTATAAATATAAATAAATGAGAGAAACATTGGTTAAGGCTGAAAGAGAATCTGTCCATGAAGAAGTATTTGAAGAAAGAAAAAATAGATGTAAAACATGTGGTTTACTTTTACTTGGAATTGGAATGACATTGGGAGTAATTGGAGGATCATGGTATGCTGGTGTTTATTATCAAGATTATTTAATGGATGGTTCTGATTTAAACTGAGCCTTGAAGATGAAGATACATGGGTTTTTGATATATGCAATTCAGTGTGTCTGATTGGAAAGATAGAATTAAACATATAATACATATGAAGAAGTATGGAGGTAGAATGTATACAAGTGATAAGAATAGTGTAGAATGAAATGATTCACATATAATTTCTTGAATGGTTGGACAATTTGATCCATGTGGATCATTTTTAGGAATATTAAGTAAATGTGTATTGGGATCTCTAACTTGATTATAAAGGAATCCTGAATAACTTATATCATGTCCGTGATAATGGAGGATTTGATTACATTTAACGTCTAATGGTGCTTCACAACAACCAAATCCTTCATCATCACAACCTCCATCAAGGCGTATTTTATATCCTGGTAGTTCCCATTGGATGGGGCATTTTCCTATCTGGTCTTGAACGCGATAGTCTTTTGGTAGAAAGAGTACTTGATCTGAATGAAGATAATATTTTGGATCTCCATCAATATCTGTTCCATTTTGCCTGAAATCGCAACTTGTATATATTTTACATTCATTTTCTTTTGGTGGATTTTCTTGAAGGTCATGATGAGGTAGGATACATCTCTCAGATTTGGGTTTTTGGATATAGAAAAACTCAAGTCCAAATATGCCGAGTACAGTAATTGTGAGAATCCAGAAAATCGAGACAAAGAAGAGATTACACTTCTTTATTTTGAGATCCGTGACATGAATCGAATCTGATTTCTTCATTGCGCTTGTGAGTTGTGAGTTGTTTATGAAAATAAAGAATGCAGAATCAAATTTTAAATATGATATATTATATATTATATATGAGTTCAAAAAGAAGATATCCTCGTACTGTTGAATATAATGAAAAAGGTTGGGTGATAAACAATAAAGGGGAGAGAGTAGATGCATACAAAGAGGACCCAACTATTAAAGAGGCACTTAAAATGATAGAGGAAAATAATTGTCCATGGGAAGGTGGTGATTGTGAAGATAAAATTAAACGATCAGTATGGAGAGTAAAACCACCAACTCTTGAATTGGGTGACCCAGATTATTTTGGTAGATTATCATTAGATGAGTCCCCCCTCAGGGCTTTTGTAGCTGAAGAAAAAGCAATTCTGGATGATTGGGAAAAAACAAAATATCATGATATAACTTCGGGAAATTTTGGAACACATATGAAACGGGAGAAAAAAGTCGCACTTAGAATAAAGAAATGTAAAGAATTAAAAAAGTTTTATGAAAAATATCTTGATGCTGCGAAAGAAGATTTAAAAATAATAAAATCGTATTTTAAAGTAAAAGGCTTTGATGATATAAGAGATGGGATGCATAATTCCCCCCTGAATGCTGGTATGTTTCAGAGAGTTCCTGAAATTGAACAAATTGAACAATTTTGCTTGGATGGACTCGCTGGTAAAAGACTAGGATATCTGAATGTAGCGCGGAGTGGTTATCAGTTCTTGGACGGACAAGGGGGGGTAGATCTCGTGATCCCGCTTGATGAACAAATAGAAGCAGATACGGCACAAATGGGTGTTCTTAAAGTTAATAAGGAAAATGAAAAAAGACAAGCAGAAAATGAAAAAAGACAAGCAGAAAACCGGAAAAAAAGAATCGATACCGAAAGCAAGTCAAGAAGAGCACAACACTATTTAACCGGTTTAAAGTTTAACGGTGAAATACTTGCCCCTAAAGATGGTACAGTAAAATTTGCGGTTAGAGTCAATGACATTGTAGAAAAAGGGCAGCTTATTTTAGAGTTAGATTTGGATCAGGCTGGAGGAGATTTTGAATTATATAAGAAAATTAAAGATGAGGTGGGTAAAAAGGCGAGAAAGGCGCAGCAATATTTAGCAGGTGTAAAGTTTGACGGTAAAATATATGCTCCTAAAGCTGGTACAGTGACATTTGCCGTTGAAGAGGGAGCAAGAGTTAAAAAAGGACAACTTCTTTTATTCTTGAGAGTTAAACAAGAAGGTGGAAGTAAAAGAATATATAAAAGAAAGAAAACAAGAAGAAAGAATAGTAAATATATTAAAAAAACGAAAAAATATAAAAAATCAAAGAGAAATAAACGAAAGAATGCTAAAAGAAAGAATACTAAAATCCGGAAATAATTTTACCTAAATCTGTAAGTTGAGGATCAGGGATATCTGTAATATTAGGAAACTCATCTCCAGGATATAATCGTGGTTTAAGTGGGAATAATTTAGGTTTATGAGGCCAATGACTAGTAGTTCTTTTTTCAATAAATGCTTTTCTTTTTTTCTTAAGATCAGATTCAGAAGATCTTGATCTTGGAGTCATACAGACATACACTACATTTCTAATCTTTTTATTTTTCCTATTTTTACTACATTCTGTTCCACAATGAATAGTTCTACTATCCCAAAATACCATAGATCCTGCAGGACATTTAATTCTCATTTCAGAGCAACCTTTCTTTTGATAAAATGACTGTTCTTTTTCTGATAATTTGTACCAATTACTTTTATTAGTAATATTATGAGTTTCTTGAAACTCTTTATGGTGAATATGTGAGTTCTCCAAAAATGCAAGAGTCGCATCACCTTCTTCTACATCATAACCAGTAACCCAACTTTGAATACATTCAAAGTCGGGTCTCATAAAACTTTGATCTGTATGATACCAAGTTTGTCTATGCCAACCTCTACGAGTTTCTTCTGGGGGAAAATGAAATGCGGCACCATCGAAACTCGTTAAAAGTTCTTGGGGTGGAGTTTTCCACAAGATAGAGAATATATTAATAATTTTAGGATTTTGTCTAATATCCCAACAAAATTGAGCATGTCCTATTTGGAATTGTTGTAAAAGCATTGAATGTTTGGGAAAGAGTTTTAGAAATTGAACCCAAGTATTTGAATCATTGCGATCAATTGGAATTGGAAAATTTTGAGTGACATGTTCAAGATAATCCCACATTCCAGAGTTCATTTTAGATATTTCATCGGAGTTTAAAACATTTGGTATGATAGCAACTCCATATTTTTGAAGAGTCTTTTTGAGATTCGCTGGATTTGTGAAATATTTTTCACCTTCATAAGACATATTTATTATATTTTAACTGATAAGTTTTAAATCAAATTTATAATAATTATTTAGAAGATTTCTTTTTTTTACGTCTACTCTTATGTTTCTTTTGTTTAGTTTTCTTTCTTCGTTTCCCACCGCGCATCCCCTGTTGATCATTAAAACTATTGTAATAATCAACCGCCCCAGCTCTATATGAGGGTTCATATGTACTTTCTTCATATGATCTAAGTCTTTCATTTAATGTAGATTTTTCCTTCTCCAATGTCTCATTCTGTTGTTGTAATAAAATTAATTGAGCTTCTAATGCATTAATTCTATTCCCTTGTTCTACAATAATTCTTTCTAATTCATTAATTCTATCTCCTTGTTCTACAATAATCTCTTCTTGTCTTTGAATTTCCCCCATTTTATATTCACGTGTTTCGGTACTCGATAAAAAAACTGAAACTACATCTTCTTTATCCCAATTATTAAAATCATCGGGTTGTTCTACACCATTTACCTCCATACCTCTAATAAAATCATCATGTCTAAAAATGGGAATATCACGATACGTCTCTATTGCGTTAAACGATTCTGGCGGAGCATCCGGATCATCTGGGACTCCTGCTTCTCTTTTTGCAATTTCAAGTGCTCTTTCAGCAGCGGGTCTTAATTGATCGGCGGCTATTGTAAGATCAAGATTAATAGTTTTAAATAGGCCTGATGATGGAGAATGAACTATAAAAGAAACAATTGGCATTATATAATATATTTATATATATATTTATATTTATATTTATATTTATATTTATATTTATATTTATATTTATAATATAAGATCTCTAATCCAAAGAAATATAGAAAAATTGTTGATAATATATAAGCATTTTTCGGTATATTTTTGTATTTGTATTGAATGATATTCAAGTGTTTCTCTTTTAATGGTCATTTTTATAATAAAATTAATATTTAATAGAAATCAAATTTATTATAAATCATTTCTATTTTCTTTTAGAATTGTGAATGAATAGATTTTTCATAACAATAGATATTTCTGATTATAATTTTGAATAAATATTTGATTTTAGAAGTTCAAAAAATAATAATTCCATATATTTTTGTGCTTTTTGGTATATTTCTTTATCTTGGACAAGAGGTTCAATTGATTTAAGAAAAATGGAGTGTTTTTTGATTCTTAGAATAATTTCTTCAGATTCCATAATATATAATTGATGAATAATTTATAATAAATAACGCATTTAAAATAAATTTGAATTAATATTATTTATTTAATGTTAAATATTAATATAATTAAATGGTTGAAGAAAATACAAAAATGTCAGAATTATCTGTAAATGGGGAGATTAAAAATGAGAGTATGATTGACTGTGAAAAATTAAATGATACAGTTAATATGGATAATCTAAAGTTATTTAATAGTGATTGTATGAAAGAAATGGAAAATATTAATAAAAATAGTATAAATGCGATTATAACTGATTTACCCTATGGTGTAACTAAAAATGATTGGGATACAACTTTAGATTTAGATGAAATGTGGCGACATTTTAAAAATATATTGTGTAAAGATGGAATTATTATTTTGACTTCTTCTGGTAAGTTTACAGGGCGTTTAATGATGAGTAATATTAATATGTTTAAATATGATATTATATGGGAAAAAACAATAAACTCAGGACAATTAAATGTCAGATATATGCCATTAAGATCTCATGAAAATATCTTAATATTTTATAATAAAAATCGTACATATAATGAGCAAAAAACAAAAGGTGAACCTTACAATATAAAGAGATCAGATACTACGGGGGATGGTTATGGTGGCCAGAAGGGTTCTGAAAAAATGAATGATGGTTATAGACATGCACGATCAGTTATAAAAATATCAAATCCGAGAAAAAAGGGTGGACATCCGACCCAAAAACCGGTTGAATTGATGGAATACTTAATTAAAACATATACAAATGAGGGCGATACAGTTTTAGATTGTTGTATGGGGTGTGGTTCAACTGGGATAGCGGCTGTAAAAAATAATAGGAAGTTTATGGGGATTGAGTTGGAAAAAAAATATTATGATATAGCTGTAAAAGATATCTTATCAATTTATAATTCAGATTCATTCACTCTGTAGTTTAAGATTTCTTTCCATAATTTATCACCATATTTTGGTCGAAGTGCATATTCTTTAGAATTATTTTCATCTTTTAGATCTTCTAATGTAATCTTTCCTAATTTAGAAACTGTTCCATGGGCATAACCTCCATAATTAAATATTAATTGAATGATATGTTCTTTTTTAATCTTAAAGATAAATAATTCTCCTTCATTCATATAATTATCGTTAGTCAAATAATAAGCAGTAAATATATAATTATGGATTTTATGGTTTAATCGTATTTGAACATAATTATATGAATTATGACCTTTACCTCCACCAGATGCTTTAATTTCATTATCTTCTAAGAATCGATCTTTACAATCTCCAATACACTCACTCGCCTTATTTTTTTTCATATAGAACTTTTCTTTAATATAGTATTCTATAAGAGGTCCCATTTGTTGTCCAGTTAGATGATTTAATTTACAATATATATGTGCATATTTTATTGATTTACATTGTAGTATTTCTTTTTCATGATTTTTATCTTGGTTGAGAAGTTTTTTTAATTCTTGTGGAATATTTGTATTTGTTTCAAGAGACATATTTAGATTTATGTTAAGTTTATCTAACGTTAATGAATATTAAATCAAATTTATAATAAAGAAATTTAGTTTAAATTATTAATATAATAAGTTTTTGAATGATGTTAATTTTCAATTTGTGAAAGAGTATTTGAAATAAGATCAGTGAAAGTTTTAAGGATAATTCCACTTATTACAAGATATGCATCTTTTTGATATTTATAAACATTGAAAGAAATATCAACACAAGTGTTACAAATAAGATCTAATCGAAATATATTTCTGAAATTTAATTCATAACAACCAAGTAAATTACAACTATACATGGTTATCATATTTAAAAAGATAATAAGACATAAGATATAAAAGATATTCAAGTGTGGGGAGTGTTTCATTTTAGATACAGTGATAAATATAAGTAAATCAAATTTGGTATAATGTCATATCCACCATTATTGAATTTGGAACCGATAAGTGAAGAAAACACACTAAAGAAGTGGATGATAATTTGTTGTGGATTATCAGCATGGTTGGGGAGTTTAGCTTTTGTATATAATATGAAATGTTAATAATAATTTATTTCTTTAAAATCTTGAACGGAAGCCAAAATTGTTGGTTTTGCTAAATATTTTATGCAATGGGCAAATGAAATACATTATGGCGAATGTGATTAATGATGATATATAATAAAGTGATTCTTCTATAATTAGTTTAAAATCTTCATCACTTGTTAATGATGGAGTCCATTCGGGGGCAAAAAATGAAACAATTCCCATTATTAATATTAATAATATTCCAAAATAAACCCATTTGGTTGTTTTGAATCTTCCAAAACAGTCATATTTAATGCTTATAAAAAGTGATAAAAGTACAGATACTCCCATACCTATAAGGATAGATTTATTACATATTTTTCGTTTTTCATCATCATTTTTATAGATAATTTTAAATATAAATGCAATTAAAAATCCAAAAGTTAATGAAATAAATAATATTCTTAAAATAAAATCATAGTCTGATATTTTTTTAGGGTCGCATTTATATTGATTACCTTCACTTATAGTAGTTTCTGGTGTATTTTTACCTGGACTCACTTCAATTTTATTGCGCGCATTTACTACAAAATTTTTTGGTGTACTATAACTCGGCATATATATAAATATAAATATATTAAAAATGGTTCCAATTAACACTAATGTGATCTATAAGTAGTTTTTGTGAGTTTTGAATAATATGTGAATAATCTGTATCAGATTCAAGTATATTTTTGATATCATTTTCATTTGAAACACCCAAACAATTAACATTATGAACAAATATATTTCCTTGAGAAATCCAATCATTATGAAGAATTAATATACATTGATTATAAATTGCTTCAAGAAAAGTATATTGTGAACCGCCTCCATCATTTTTGATGATAGAAAGATCAATCATATATTTTGAGGGACCTAAAATATCATTTCCATCTTTATCAAGGATTGGATATTTTTTATCAAACTTTCCTTTCCAATATTCGTGGAAATTGAGTTCTTTAAGTTTATGGTGAACATATAGTCTATTTTCTGCTCCATAAATAATTATTTTATTATTACAGATAAGATTTGATTTAAGAATAATATCTGTATGTTTGTCAAAGTCTATTCTTGAAATGGATACACATTGATTAATTTTATCATGATTTGGTTTGGGATATTGATAAAATGGATGTTTATAAAATATGCTTTCTTTATTGAAGTGTTTTTTAAGATATTCTTGAACTGATTCTCTGATTGTAATAATTTTGAAATGATCTAAAAGTTCTACAAGTTTATTATTTTTACCTGATATTTCAGTTGGATCATGAATTATAAGAAGTGTATCTTTTGGAAAATATTCTAAATATTCATAATAGTGTTTATCTACGGCAGTTATAATAATATTTTGAAAATTAGTGATAGAATCAATAGTTTTATTTTGATATTCTGTATTATATCCAAAATCTCTTTTTCTATTTTCTGTCCTTTTTGATGGTTTGTAAATCGGATAATTAAAACCAAGAGAAAGGTGTGCAGTAAAAGTCACCCAACCGCCGTATATAGGTTTTGCCATATAAATACAATTATATGAATTAGATTCCATTATGATAAAAATATGATAAAAATATGAAATATACTACGCGAAAAAAAAATATATTCAAGAATATATGGGGAATAATTTTTCAAGTGAGTTTTCAAGGGTCACTGAAAATATAGTAACTCATCCATTATTTTATATTGCCAACATTGTCCTGTTTTTGGTAACAATTGTCACTATTTATGAAACTGGATACGGGCTGGGTCTTGCTTTGATTACTTCTGCTGCCGCAGGTTATTCCTTATTTTTTTATAAAAGTAAGGAATATTGGTTTGGAAATGATAATGATAATGAACATGAAGCCAGTTTATTATTATTAAATCCTATAGGATTTTTAATGAAACCGGTAGTAGATAGTAAGGGAATATTAACAAATATTAATTTCAAATATTGGGGATTTATAATTTTAAGCTTAATGTATTGGATTTTTGTTTTTGCAATATTTAGTTATAACTATTGTCGTCTTGAGCATAATTATGATTGTGACTGGGACTGGGAATACTTAATAATATATTTAGGATTTCTATTTATGATTCCATTGATGTTTTATTTATTAGTTTTATTAGGTATCGGACTGCCAGAATTGTATAAATTTATTAGAAAAAATAATATAGAGAATTAAATATTATATAAGAATAATTATGAATAAGATAGAATGTCCTATCTGTTTAAATGAAATAGAAAGTGATAATATATGTAGAACAGAATGTAATCATACATTTTGTACAGAATGTCTTACAAAATGGTTATTAGAAAAAAAGAAATTAACTTGTCCTTCTTGTAGAGAAAGAGTAAAAAGTTATCAGAGAGGTATAATAGTATATCAATTATTGGTAATAGAAAATAATAATAGAGAAGTAATAGTTGTAAATCCAACTGATAATCCTAATAAGATATTAGTGAATAAATATTGGTATAGAACATTACAATTATGTTCTATATTATCTTGTTTATCAAGTATAAATTATATATATTTTATTTTATATTAATTATTTTATTTTTACACTAGTTTGTAAAAATATGTATATAAATGAAATTATAGTAATTATAGTTATAACTAAAAACCACCAAATCCCAAGTGATGTAAAGGATTGTTCTTGATTATTATAAAGATTTAAATCTGTATTAGTTACTTTATATCTATTTTCATATTTTCCCTTTATACTCATCCAAAACCAAAAACTAATACACGAATATATCATATAACATAGTAAAAAATAAGCAAAAGCATATAAATCTCTATATGCATTTTGTATGATTTTCCAAGAGAATATAAATATGCATATACAGACTAATAATGAAATACCTAAATCTCCTATAATTCTGCTATCAGCCTTTTGCAAATTAAATGTAATTACAATATATTGTAAAAAATATTGTAAACCTTCTGTGAAAGAATCTGCTTTTTTCAAAGTTGGCCATATATTAATTAAAATTAGAAAAACTATATATAAAAATAAAAATAAAATGATATTCATTATTTATATATATATATATATATTTTATGTAATGATATTGTTAGGATAATTGTTGATAACCAGATTGTGAAAATTTAGTTTTTTTACTTTTTTTTACTTTGAAGGTTTTTGATATCTGATACTGTTGTTTTAACTCTTGAATCTAATGGTTTTCTCTTATAAGCGGCGGATTCTGCGTCATTCATAGATTTTGCAATGCTTTCAAGGGATTCTCCAGAAGCTAATCTTTTTTTTATTGTTGGAGAATATTTAGAACGTTCATTTTTAATGGCTTCAAGCTGTACGGATATAGAATTGGATATATAAAGTGCAAATGTTAATAAACCGCATCCAATCATAATTAAAATATGAACAGCGATAATAGTTCTTAATTCCCAAGAAGAAAGATCAAGTTCAGTTTGATTATTATCACCTGTATAAAACTGACCATTATTAAAGTTATCACTCATACCACCCAACATATATAAAATAACGTAACATGTAGAGATTAAAACAAAAAACAATAAATATCCAATAATGAAAACCAGTATTTTTGATAAATATTCATTATTCCATGCAAATTGGATAACATAAAAAATAGTTGCAAAAAATGAAACCACAACATTGCCCCATAAAAATGGGGTATCAGAAATACCTAAGAAAATTTTATGAAAATTAGATATTTTAATCTTATCAGATTCAATAATAGTAATAATCAATAAAACAAGGGCTACAAAAAGCGAAAATAATCCACCATAAAGACAAGGATAAGAATTAATAAACATATATATATATATATATATATATAATTTAATGTGATATTATTATATTATTTAATATATATAAAAAATAATAATATAAAGAAATTGTATATATTATAATAATATGGATTATTATAAAATACTTGGTGTAAAAAAAGATGATGATATAAAAGAAATAAAAAAAGCTTATCATAAATTAGCAGTAAAATATCATCCGGATAAAAATCCAGGTGATAAAAATGCTGAAGAAGCTTTTAAAGATATATCAGAAGCGTATGAAATATTATCAGATCCTCAAAAGAGAAACAATTATGATATGTTTGGAAAAGAATCAATAGGTAGTAATTTTACAGTAGATCCGATGAGATTATTTGAAGAAATGTTTAGAAACTTATCAATGGATAATTTTATTCCTGATCCATTTGAAGAATCTGGATTAAATAGAAATGTTAGAAGAATGAATCTAAACTCTATGGGTAGATCAAATATGGGTGGATTTAGTAATATGGGTGGATTTAGTAATATGGGTGGACTTAGTAATATGGGTGGATTTAGTAATATGGGTGGATTTAGTAATATGGGTGGACTTAGTAATATGGGTGGATATTCACAATCAATTTCAACAACAATTATAAATGGGAAAAAGCATACAAAAATAGTGACAACAGAAAATGGTAAAACAACTGTAAGGGAAGAGGTAGAAGATATAAATCCTCAACAAAATTTAACATCATAGATATTTTAGATGGACATTATTTCTGAATAATATAGAAGAAATAATGAATGAAATGCAACCTAAACTTGCAGCTAATAGATAAGCATTCCAATAATCAATTTCAATATCTTTATCTCGTTTAGTGTAACTATTAATAAAATTATAAAGGAAAGGATATAAATATGTCATAATTAGGGCTGTTAAGAAAGAAGAAATAAATATTCCAAATAAAGAAATACCTAATAATTTTGCTTTAGATTTCATTTATATAAATATAAATATAAAATATTTAAAACATAATAGAATAAATAATTAATAAATGAAAATAGTAAATGGTAAATCGGATGAATGGTGTGGAAAACATATTCGTTTTAATTTGATTATGGAAGATAATATTCTAAAAAATATAGAAACAGGAGAAGAAGAGCCTAACTTGATTTATGAAGAAGATACTATAATTAATGATATTAATGATATTGAAGATATTGAAGATAATGATTATGCATTCCTGATTTAATTTTAAGAGTTAATGGATAATAAAGTTTATCATCATACATTCTCCATTCAATATCAGTAATTTTGATAATTTCATGAATAATTTCAATAATCTGATAAGAAATATTAGTATTAAGATAAAAATCTATAAGATGATCTGGTTTAAAAATGTATTGATTGCCATCTAATACATAAGAAGATCTCCATTTTCTGGGTATATCATATTTATTTTTAATAACATTGGAATAAAGATGACCGGTATTATTATATAATTGAATATGATAATCTAAATTATTTTTTTGTTCTATATTATCTTTAATAGAGATAATATATTTACATATTTCAGGGATGTGAATGAATCTGAATAGATATAAATAGATTGAAAGATTAATTTGATTAATAATCATATAATAAACAAGTTTTAATTAAATCTATAAATATATATGGATTGGATATATTTAATAGGAATTACAATAGCGGGTGCTTCAAGTGGTGCTTTAGCTGGATTAATAGGGGGTGGTGCTGAAATAATAATAGTCCCTTTATTGACGATGTTTGGTGTATTTAGTTCATTAAAGATGAGAATAGGGACAACATTATGTATGTTATTGCCTCCTGTGGGGATTTTTGCGACAATGAAATATTATAAAAAGGGATTGGTAGATTTAAGAGCTGCTTTATATATGGGATTATTATTTACAATATTTTCAAATATTTCATCAAATTATAGTATTCATATGGATATAGATATATTAAAAAAGGTATTTGGTATATTTACAATATGTTCTGGTATATATATATATTATAATTGATTACATATAGATTCGCAGATATCTAAAGATAAATCTGTACATTTGATGAATGCTAATTTTTGTTTATTTTTATATAATTGTATTCTTTGAGTTATTTCTGAATAGATATCTTTTTTAAAGAAAACATTCCAGCCGGAAAGGGAATATTCTGTTTGGAGAATATTTTCTTTTCTTAAATCGGAAATTATTTGTTGAATATATTTTTCACTACAATATCTACTAAATGAAGAAATAATTTGAGAATCTATTTCTGATTCTTTCATAGAGATGGAACCATAATAATCAAGCATTATTTATAATAATTATAAGTTTATATTTTAAATATGTAATTCAACTTCATTTCCTTTATCATCGTGTATTAGATCGGTTGTTAGGAAGATTCTTTTAATATTAGCACCTCCAGATTGATTTGTATTTTCTTCAGATGTTTCATCTGAAAGGTCTGTTAATTTAATAGGTAAATCCGAATTATAGGATTCTTGTGGTGTTTGATTTTGTGGTGTTTGATCAATGGGTTTAAAATCTTTAGATAATGATGGATCATTGAAATCAAGAGCCATAATTTTATCTGATAATTTTATTTTCTTTTTTTTATCAAATGATAGTTTAATTTTTTTCTTTTTTTGAGGCTTATTATATTGTTTTTTTTCAATTGGATACAGATCATAAATAGGGTAAGGACCTGCATCTGCATATTTAAGACGATTTTGATAGTAAGTATTTTGTTGAATAGAAGATTCCATATATATATATAAATATGATATTTTAAAAATATATATATATAAATATATATTTATGTTGAAATATGATGATATTTTTCAAATTGTATTCTTTTTTTTATTGGGTATATTTGTAAGCTGTGTGTTTCAAAAACAATATAATTATGAAGGGTTTGAATATGATCCAGTATCGTATAAAAATGATATGTTTAATAATAGTAAAAACTTAGATGTAGATGGTAATAAAAGTAATTATGACTGTGAATTATTTGTAAATAGAACAAATATTAATGATATAAATGATCAAAATGGTGTATGGTGGGATAAGTTAGGTTGGTATGCAGTAATTATGAATGATCCGGAAGCTTACGAAGAAATGGAGAGGGATTTTGAAGCAGATATTACTGATCCTTTATTGACAGTGGGAAAGTGTAGGGGATACAAAAAAAATGACTACGATTGCCACTCCACGTCGGTAAAACCGCCAAAACATCAATTTTTCAAAGATTGGGAGCCAACTATAAATGCTATTCGTAATAAATTTGAAGTTGAGATTGGTAAATTATATGATAAAATAGAAGCGAGGGGTTTAAAAGAAAGTTTAGAAGATCCTGTATTTATTTCTTCAGTCGATACTAAAGAATCATATTTAAATAATTTTAAACAAACAGTAGAAGTGAATTTAGACAAATTGGCTCCATTAAATAATTGGGATGATGATTCTTTATGGAAATCTTATCGTAATATGATAAAATATATTGATTTGATTGATTTATCGGAAGATGATAAATTAGCTTTTGGAGATATATTTGCAAAGGATGATGATTACGCTGGGTATTATCAAATAGAAAGTAAAGACAAATTGGATACAGTATTTCCAAAAGAATGGGCTTCAAGTAATCAAGAGAAAGATGTAGAGGGGTCGTCGTGTAGTGGTGAGATTAATGGTGTAAGGTATGAAAGAAAGGGGGCTTCAACAATTTCGAAAACTGAAGATTGTCCTTGGTATAAGGGTGGTTGGCTTGGTGTCAAATGCACGGAATCTGTAACTGGTTCGAAATGTTCTATTAAATATAGGAAATCATTATATGCTAAAATTATGGAACTGAAAAAATTTGTGATTAGATTAGATATTAGAAAAGTTGGATATATGGAAGAATATAGAAGATTGTTAAGTATTTTAGGGGAAGAAGCGCCAAAAGAAATGATCCCATATTTAGAATTATTTCAAAATATGTTGAAGAATGTTTTTAAAGTTCAAGATGAAAATTATGTGGAACTTATTGGAGATCCCGATTTTAATATGATAAGACAGTGGGGGCACTGGTCGACAACATATGGTTTAGTGAATAATAAAGAAATTTCAAGATTATATAATATTCCATCAAATAAAAAATATGATGAAAAATGTTCACGAAAAACAGAAGAAAAAAGATGTTACTTTAATTCTGGTAAATATGATTTAATATCAGATAAAGATCTTGGATATGATGTTGTAAGTGATGCATGGGGACAGATGTATACTAACTATGGTACAAGAGATGCTAAACTTTATTTTCCGCCATATTTAGTACAAAATAATAAAGACCAAATAACACAATTAGAAACTTTAAATGAAAGAACATGTAATATGATAAATCCGTATGGTGGATGGAGATACACGGCCGATAATGAACCTGGTGCTGAGAAAGATGCAGAGGGTAGCGGAAAAGATAAGCATTGTTATATAGATGGGCGGTGGGGAACTGGAACTGGTGCCCAGGAGATGCTTTTTTTACCAGATTATAAAAATTGTCAAACATATTCTCCAATAAATGAAGAAAATATTGAAGAATATGTTAGAGATATTGAAGAATATATAACAATAAATTATAGTGATTTAATAAAACTTAAAGATAATATTACAGAATTGGAGGAATATGTTAGAGATAAAATGTATATGTATATGAATGAATATAATGTAGTAGAAATAAGAAATATGATTATAGCGATTATAGATAATATTGAAAATGATAATTCAGAAGGATATTATAATTATTATTAATATAAAGAAATGATAATAATATATAAATAATGAAAGATTTTTATACAGAAAATAAATTAGAAATAGGAATAGATGAGGCTGGTAGAGGATGTTTATTTGGTCCTGTATTTGTTGCTGGAGTGGTATATAATCCGGAGGGTGAATATTCATATGAAATAAGAGATTCAAAAAAATGTTCATTAAAGCAGAGAGATGTATTATATGATGAAATATTATTACAGAGTATTTCATATTCAATAAAGATGGTAAATGAAAAAGAAATAGATGAAATAAATATATTGCAGGCTACATTTAAGGGTATGCATCGTTGTGTAGATGAAATAACATCAGAAATAAAGATAGATAGTATATTGGTGGATGGTTCTTTATTTCCTTATTATACAGATAAAGAAACGTTTGAACCTATAGAACATCATTGTATAATTAATGGTGATAATACATATAGAAGTATAGCAGCTGCAAGTATATTAGCAAAAGTGAGTAGAGATAGATATATAGAAAGATTGGTAAAAGAAAATAAAGAATTAGAAAAATATGATTTATTAAAAAATAAAGGATATGGTACAAAAAATCATATTGATTCTATAAATAAATATGGTATAACAAGATATCATAGAAAGAGTTTTGGACCATGTAAAGGTGTTAAGTAGAAAAATCAAGAACGATTTTTCTGGTTTCTTGTTTTTTGTGTGATAATATTTTATTTTTATCTTGAATGATTCTGTAAATAGAAAACTTGATTTTATTTTTAGTTTTTTCTTTAGAGATTATATTATAATTTTGTGTTTTTAAAAATTGTCTTAAAATAGTGATACATTTTTTTTCATTAAGAGTAGATAAATATATTTTGGATTTACATTTAATATAGTATTTGGTTAATTCAGATTTAAGATCGTTAATTTTTTGAACAGTATTATTATGGACCATATCTTCTTTTGTAAAATAACGATCATCGTGAAGGCCTTTTAGATTATAGGCATTTAGTAATTGTTGTATAATTTTTTCATCTGGTATAATCTTAAAAAGTTGATTTTTGGACATACTTACTTTAAGAATATATTTAAATATTGTAAAATATTATTTAAATAATATTAGAATAAATATAGTATGGGAGATGAGAAGATAGATTGTTGGGAAGTGATAGATACATATTTTAGAGAAAATCCGTATTATAAAACTCAACATCATATAGATTCATTTAATGAATTGATATTTTCGAAAACGAATGGTTTAGAATATATAATAAAAAGAGAAAATCCACAGATAATATATAAAGAGGATTTAGGTGGTGACAAATATAAATATGAAATATATATTTATTATGGAGAGACAATAGATGAAAACACATTTGAGCCGATAGAGAATATAAATAATTTTTATATTTCAAAGCCAATAGATTATACAGATGAGGAAGAGAAATATATGTATCCAAATATAGCAAGATTGAAAAAGTTTACATATGGGAGTAATATATTTTGCAATGTGGGTATAATTTTTAAAGATAATGAAAAAAATAAGACATGGGTTAAAAACTTTAATAATACAGTAAAAAATGATATATTATTTCCACATATTAATTTAGGGTGTATTCCAATAATGGTACATTCAAAGTTGTGTATTTTGAATGGTTTAGATTCAAATCGTTTATCAGAGTTAGGTGAATGTCCATATGATCAAGGTGGATATTTTATAATAAATGGAAAAGAAAAGGTTGTATTATCACAAGAAGATCGTATAAATAATATATTATATATAAATAAATCATCAGATGAAATGATACCATATCAATGTATTATAAAATCATCATCAAATGAGGGTTTTCAATCTTCAAGGACAATAGCGATATCATTAATGAGGGGAACTGTAAAATATAAATCAATAGGTGATAATAATACAAGATATGAATATAGAATAACGGTAAGAATATTAGGAATTGATATGAAAGTTCCATTATTTATATTATTTCGTTTATTAGGTGTTGAAACAGATAAAGAAATAGTATCATTAATAATAGGTAAAGGTGGTGATGTTAAATTAAGAAGTAAATTAAATGAATTAATATTGCCGAGTATAAAAGATGGTCACCCTATATTAACCCAAAAAGAGGCATTTAAGTTAATAACTACACAGACAAAAAATAAAGAAAATATAAATGTAATAGAGATATTAAAGAATAATTTTTTTCCTCAATACGAAACAAATAAAGAAAAGATATATTTTTTGGCTTATTGTGTAAGAAAGTTATTATATGTATATGCGGGGATAGATAAAGAAACAGATCGTGATTCATATTCAAATAAAAAGATAGATTTGACTGGATCATTATTATTAGAATTATACAGAGAATTGTTTTCAAAATTTAAAAGATATGCAAGTTTAAAGATAGATTATGATTATAAAGATAATTTTAAGAGTTTTGGAAATGAAATACAAAATATTATAAATGAACAAAATATAAAAAATGTATTTGCATCAAATATATTATCATCAATAGTGAAATCATTTGGAGCATCATTTGGTACAGGTTTATCGGCGAGACAGGGTATAGTTCAAGATTTAAATCGTAATTCAATATTAGCAACATTATCACATATTCGTAGATTATCATATCCATTAGAATCGGGATCAAAAACAGTAGGTCCAAGAAAGTTACATGGTTCACAGTGGGGATTTGTATGTCCTACAGAAAGTCCAGATGGTGGTAATGTTGGTATTATAAATCATTTATCTATAATGGCAAAAGTATCATTTACAACATCGGAAAATGAAATATATAAAGCATTATTAGATCATAATATGTTAGAGATTAAAGATACAACAATATATGATATTGAAGAAAAATGTAAAATCTTTATTAATGGTAAAATGATAGGAGTCCATAAAAATCCAGAAAGTTTATATAAGATTTTAAAATTATTAAAATTGAATAATATAATACATATATATACATCATTGAGTTGGAAGATATTATCAAATGAATTATTTATATTTACAGATTCAGGTAGATTATTGAGACCAGTATATAATTTAAAAAATTATAAGGATAAAAGAAGTAATAAATTAATAGAAAATGATATGAAAATAAATGATTGGAATGAATTAATATATGGATATATGTATAAAATCGATAAAGATTTATCAATATATGATGATAGATATAAATCAGAAATATTAGAAGATATAAAAAAGAATAATGTTGATTATATATCATTTTTAGAAGAAGAGTCAGCAGTAATAGAATATATAGATCCATTTGAAACAAATGATATATTCATTTCAAAAGATATATATAGTATAGATAAAGATAATTATACACATTGTGAGATTCATTCATCATTAATATTGAGTGCAGTATCGGTAAATATACCATTTCCAGAACATAGTCAATATCCTAGAAATGTGTTTTCATGTCAACAAACAAAGCAAGCAATAGGTGTTTATTCATCTGCATATGCTACAAGATTTGATACATTCGGACATATTATGAATTATCCACAAAAACCTATTGTGACAACACGTTATAAGAAATATACCGATATAGATAAAGTTCCATATGGTGATAATTGTATAGTAGCAATTGCAAGTTATAGTGGATATAATCAAGAAGATAGTATTATATTGAATCGTTCTTCAGTTGATAGAGGATTATTTAATACATTATATACTCGTTCTTATAGTGAAGCAGAAGAAGTTGATAACAATAAAAATATATATTTTGGTAATCCTGATCTTCAACCGAATTTGATAAAGAAAAACTTAGAGAATTATGATAAATTAGATGAAAGAGGATTTGCAGTTGAGGATTCATATGTAGATCATAATGATTTAATAATGGCTAAATGTGAGCAAATTAAGAATGAAAGAGGTGATATAGTAACTAATTGTAGTGGGAAAACGGTAAAGTTTGGAACATCTGGAATAGTTGATAAAGTTGTAATAAATAAGAATAAAGATAATATAAGAATGTGTAATATAAGAATAAGAAAAACAAAAATACCTGAAATAGGTGATAAATTTGCAAGTCGTTGTGGTCAAAAGGGTGTATGTGGAATGTTATTAGATCAGAAAGATATGCCATTTACAAAAGATGGAATAGTTCCAGATTTAATTGTAAATCCTCATGCTATACCAAGTCGCATGACAATCAATCAATTTTTAGAAGCTATATTAGGAAAAGCATGTTGTTTGGGTGGATTTTCTGGAGATGCTACAGCATTTCAAAATAATAATATTTTGGATTATTGTGAATTATTAAAAAAATATGATTATCAGAAATATGGAGATGAAGTAATGTATAGTGGTATTACAGGAGAACAATTACATACATCAATATTTATAGGGCCAACATATTATCAACGAATGAAACTTATGGTCGGTGATAAAATGCATTCAAGAGGAACTGGTCCTTATCAGAGTTTAACGAGACAGGCTGCGGCAGGTAGAGCAAATAATGGTGGATTAAGAATTGGTGAAATGGAAAGAGATAGTATTATATCTCATGGTACATTAGGATTTTTAAAAGAAAGCATGACAGAAAGATCAGATAAGTTTAAAGTTGTAATCGATAAAAGTACTGGATTAATATCATATGATGATAATGAAATGAATCAATCACAAATAGAAATACCATATTCAATGAAGATGCTACTTCAAGAATTAGGAACAATGTCTATTGGTGCAAGATTACAAGATGATAGTAAGATTGATAATGTTCCGATTATAGATAGTTTAATTGAATCTGTTAAAAATGATTAAATTGTTAATAATATTTTTAGCTTGGTGAATTTAAACTGGTTGCATTTGAACTGGTTGCATTTGAACTGGTTGCATTTGAACTGGTTGCATTTGAACTTGGAGTATTTGAATTATTATATTTATAATAGTAAATAGTTGTGGAAAATAAAAATATGAGTGATATAATTATATAAAATATGGGTATTTTTTGAGAATCAGGATCTTTATAAAAGAAACTATCAAAATATTTAATAGTATCTTCTAATATAGCTGGTTGGATATTAATTCTTATCCATTGAACAAATATATATATAAGTATTATTGTTAATGTACCATATAATATATTTCCAAATGCAGATAATTTTAAAGTTTCGCCTAAAGTGACATATAAAAATATCTTTAATCCATGAATTAACAAGAATGCCCCTATTAGAATAAAAGTTGATAAAATAAACATAGATTTTGACTGTCTTAAAGGTGGTGCTTTTATTTCTTTAGTGTTCATATCAATATCAGAATCTGAAAAAGAAGCATTTGGATATCCAATTCCAGATTGTTTGCCTTTATTACCACAATTAAATCTCATACTTTTAATAACATTTTGGAATGCTTTTGTATATTTAGATTTTTCATCTAATTTGGTTTCAGAATTGATACTATTTATAATATTTTCAATATATGTTTTAGTTGGATCTGGGTCACTTGGATTAAGAGTTATTTCTTTAGTTTTTAAATAATCTTTAAATGTATCATAATCACTGATATCTTTGATTGAATATGAATCAAATGCATTTTTAATTTCTGATCTATAATCATAATATAAATTACCTTTTCGAAACATGAAGCGTGCGTTTTGATGATTCTTACTATATTCAGGATAATTTATTGGTGGCCAAGATTTCCATGATTCATCAGTTGATTCTGAATTAATAAATGCCTTACAATTATGAATATTTTCATCATATTCACAAATCATACTAAATATTTCATCATAATCAAGGCATCTTCCAGAATATAATCTTTTATTTATTTTTTTATAATCTTTATTAACTAAATTATTAGTATCTTTACCTTTATATATATCTGGATTCCATCCACGTTCCCATATACCAAAAATGCCATAATCAATAAAGTCTGTGATAACTTCCCATCCATGATCTGTACTAAATGGTCGTTTTTCATTCCATGTAACAGAATTATAATAACTTTTATTTTCTTTAAAGTCATTGATGCTTAAATTAGATGGATTTGTTAAACCTTCTGAATTATCAGATTCGGATTTAAATAATTTAAATAATGGATCAAATATTGAATCACCTTTACAAAAGTTTTCACCACATATAGGGGCATTACAACCTTCTTTTGTATTACAATCAATTTGTCTTTTTTTTAAAAGATCATTATTTACATCAGATATGGCGGAATGTGTTCTTTCTTTTCCTGATTTTAATTTGTCTAAATTAGATTCATCTAAATATAAACATCTTCCAGATATTTCTGGTCGATTATCTTCATCTGGTTTAATTTTATCAAGTGTTTCTTTATATTTTGTAAGATTTTCTTTAGTTTTATCAAGATTTTGTTGATATTTTGGATCGCGTTTTAGATTTTTTAAGTCAATGCCATCTGATACATTATCAAAAAGTAAATCATTCATTGGCATCATATTTTTTTGATTACTATTACTGTTGAAGCAATATCCGTCTGTATCATTACCTTTAATATTTCCTGTAGGAAATTTTCCATTATATCTAAACCATTCGCAATAATTAGAATTACTATCATTAATTCCGTCTTTGCCTTTTGTGCAAGTGGTTTCATCAGTAAATGTTTCACATTTAGTAAGAGGAGATAAAAATACACATGCTCCGGCTCCTTCATCTTCAGATAGTTCTTTTAAAGATGTATTGATACAAAGGTCAGAAGCTTCTTGTATATCATCATTTGTCTCAGATGTTGTGCCCCAATTTTCAATTATATATTTATTTCGTTTTTTCTTTCCAGTACCACCAAACTCACAATTTCGAATGTTTTCTTTATAAATTTCATTTTTACTTTTATCATCGGGAAATGCTGATATAGAATATTTAGTAGTTGTAGTTGAATCTATAGGTTGAAACGCTTTTTCTGGAATGAATAATAGATCGGCTAATTCAAGCTTTTTATTCTTCATGAATATATTAATTAATAGATATTAATTGTAATACTTATTTAACTTCCAAGGGATAATTATAACTAATATTACAACCGAAACCATCTTTACTTAATAAAGTATGAATAATACTACAACCGATAGAATCATCAGATGCTGGACATACACCTGGGAACCAGATGCATCCTCCTCCTGTATCATTAAATGTTATTTCATATATAAATAAACCAAATGATAAAAACCATAATAATATAAGTATCATAAATGGTCCACTAAATAATCCAGATGCTATATTTAATATAGATCCAAATCCGACCATGAAAGGTCCAATACATATAATAGCAAATATCACAATTAATATTAATAATACCATAGATAAATCTAATCCAGCATTGCTTTGAATATTTTTATTAGATATTTTATTAATAACTGTATTAGATGATATAGATTTTTGAGAAATATCATAAGAGTTTTCAATGGTAGATCCGGAATATAATACAGATTCTATATTATTTCCTACGGTTTCACAGTCAAGTGTTCCTAAACACCAGGTTGGATCAATTAATGAGTTTGGTAATCCAGCAAAAAATGGACAACTTGGCATTTCACCATAAGAATCAGTTGAACACTTATATTTTTCTTGCATTCCTGGACCACTATTTACACCAGGTGAATATAATTGATCTTTAAGTGTTTTGAATTGTGGTTTATCAAATAATGGTTCATTTGATATATTAGGGTCGCCATCTTTATTACCAGTAATATATAAGTTTTGTATATTTACTGCACCTTGTCTTGTATTTATATTACTTGTGTAATCTATATTTTGGTTGATTTGATTATATATTTCATTTGATATTGACTGTGCAGTGGCATTACTATTACTTTGGATTCCTACTGCGACTCCAGTATTGCTCTGATCATTTTCATTACTTAATTCATTATCAATAACATTATTTATATTACCATACTGAGTTACACGAACATCGCTTTTAATATTAGAATTGGCACGTGTATCAGATTTTATAATATTACCAAGAGATATTGAATTATCTCCCTTATTTTTACAATACATTGATCTCCATCTTAAATATGCGTCATTTACTTCAAGTGTTTGAGAATTAATATTAGATTGTTCAGTATCAATATTTTCATTTATTTTAATACTATCATGGATGCTGGTAGATAATGTAGTACTTATATCTTGTATAGTTGAATTAAGATTCTTTTGCGCACCCAAAAAACTCATATGTTAATATATATATATATACTTAATATAATTATACTTTTTTAATTTTAGGATAAAATATAAATACGATAACTAAAATAAAAAAGATGAGATTATTTTGTGTACTATTATGGAATGAAATACAATTTATATGTTCTTCTTGATTACATTTACTTAAACTTGTTTCACTACAATTTGAATCATTAATTATGTAGGTATTTGCATTGTTTACATAATATATATATCTAAATATATAGAATCCATAAATAGATAAAAATAATATAGTAATTAATAATAATGTTTTTTCATTTTTAAAAATGAAAAGAAACAATCGATATATTAGTAAACATAAAATAAAAAGTATAATGAATTTTCTAAAATATATATATTGATAATTTCCAGGAATATGATCTATACATGGTCTATAATATGTCAATTTAACACAATTTAAAATATGTGTTGATAATTGATTTATAGTTTCATAAAATAATGATTTAAATGATGATATATCTATACTTGGATTATTAGTATTGTCAGGTTTTAATTCTTCATTTCCACAATTAAACTTTCGATAATACATATAACCAGTTGAAGTACAATTCTTGGCATCACTTTGACAATTTACAATTAAAACACAATTATTAATTGTTCCCGATTGAGAGCTACAATTTAATCCTTCATTAATATAATCTTTAGTATTTTGAAATAATATATTATTATATCCTTTTTGATCATATATATTTTTTTGATTACTACCTTTAGGAATACTAACTTTATATGATTCATTTTCAGTATTCCATTTAAATATATATTTATTAAAGATTCTTAAAAAATAATTATAGCAATATGTGTTTGGTATTTCATTATCTTTAATAAACTTATTTTTTTCACTCTGAACATTAAAATTTTCTGTTCCATCAGATTTAAATAGATCACCTTGGGGGACTTTTTTTGCTCTATAAATTATTCTTTTCATAATATTTGTCAGAAATCCTTCATCAATCAAGGTATTTGCATATTTATTATTACATAAAGAAGTTATATGTGAAAGTATATCAGATAAATCTATATAATTTCTCGTAGGATATAATATAGTTTCAGAAGTAGATATAAGGTCATTGCTTTCTATTATATTAAGTACATCATACATAATATTATCATATTTAGTGATAGTTGTTTTAACTGTAGTACTATCAACAGCTTTTTCTAATGCAGGTAAATCTATAATATATACTTTGTCAGCTTTCATTAAATGATATTCCCACATAGATTGACATAGCATTGAATTATATATATTTTTAAAATATTGATCTGTAGTTGTGGATTTGAATGCTATATCAGGACATAAATTATAGTAATTGATTATATATTTGCTGACTTTATCGTTGTTTGTATTTATGTTTGTATCTATAATGTTAAGATTATTTTTAATATTTTGTGATAAACTAATCACAACACCATTAATTATGGTTTTGTTCATTTGATTTATAATAAACTTAGTATTTTCCTGTAATTCTAATATAGGTGGATCATATGGTGAAGATATATATGTATTTGAATCAAAATATTGACTTTTATATGTTATAAAACTCTTTAAAAATTGTATATCTCTATCAAATAGTTGAATTGCTGGTCCTCCTGGTTTATTTAATCCTGACATAGATTCTATAAACTTTAGATTATCTTTAAAAAAAGATATTCTATCATATGATCCAGAATTATTAGGTATCTTTTCTTTTTCAAAATAATCTAAAACTGCATCTAATCCTAAAGAACTTGAATCATTATCAAGTATATTTTCTTCTTTCCAAGTTTGAGGAAAACTATATTTTCTTTCTGTAGAAAACTTTAATTGTTCTTTAATTTCATTTATTCCTGCATTTATATATATTTCTGTATCATTATTATTTTTATGTTGAAATAATATATTTCTTATACTTAAATGATTATTATCTGGAATTAAATCAGATTGAATCGTTTTTTCATAATTAAATATTTTAAGTAGTTTTGTATCTAATAATGATAATGATTCGATCGAATTATTATCTGTAGATGAATAATATTGTACAATATTATCAGTAGTTAAATTATAATAATAAATAAGATTAAAGAAATCTTCTTGAATAAACTCTTTGATTTTAACAATCATTTTTTCATAATTGATACTAATTTTATTTGTCATGATTAAATCTTGTTTTATATTTTCATAGTAGTTTACAGCATTCAACATATTTCTTAAAAGAGAATGTTTATTATAAACACCCCAAAGAGATTTATTATTTACAAACTTATCTTCATCTATTAATTTATTTAAACCAAACAATCTGTCCCATAAATATCTAATTGTATTTAATGGACCAGAAAT
>MDTD01064941.1_pt1 | contig 47955 bp, 54 predicted proteins | sample 811221 | NCBI WGS metagenome assembly MDTD01 (sample SAMN05326646, study PRJNA326480) | marine metagenome | isolation source: seawater | place: Pacific Ocean: South West | collected 2011 | reverse complement strand
GAGAACCGGTTGATAGTGCATTAATTGATATTTTCATAAATGGCAAGTTAAAAAAGATAGGGCAGTACGGCGATACATTAACTGAGTATCGAAATGATAATATAGTCAGAGAGTTCGTTGACGGCTATTATTATACTGACTCTGTTGGAAACTTTGGTTTAGGTTTATTAGATGAAATTAAAGACAAACCTGAAGTAAAAATTCGATTTAGAAAGAATGGCTATCAACCTTTAGAAGTTATTTTGAACGAGTCACTGACTCTTGACACTATACTGATATTAAAAGAAAACTAAACTAAACTAAACTAAACCCAATACCTAAGCATTCCCAGCCAAAGGTTCGGGCTGGTCGGAACAGCCTCTTTCGATTTTTTCGTTGAAATACTGTAATGTGAGAGGCCTGGGCTGAAATTCCCCTTGCCTACTCGATCAGTAAACGTTAGTCAAAATCAAAGCGCATATCAAAAATTATTGACAGCCTCAGTAATACGGATTGTTTTGTTATATTTGTACGTATAAATTATATTCTGTTATGGATACTAAATTAACATTAAAGCTTAATCAACATATTATTGAAAAAGCAAAAGAGTATGCTTCTAACAAAAAAATGAGTTTGTCTCGCATTGTAGAAGCTTATTTACAATCTTTGACATCTGAAAATGATACCTCTGATTTTGAAATTTCACCATTCGTAAAAAGTATATCAACCGGTACTGAAATTCCAGCTGATTTGGATTATAAAAAAGAATATTCTGATTTTTTAATTGAGAAATATAAATGAGAAAAAGAATATTTATAGACACTAATGTGATGTTGGACTTTCTAGGAGAGCGCAAACCATTTTACGAACCGATTGCTAAAATCGCAACCTTAGCTGAAAAAGAAAAATTAACAATGGTTGTATCGCCTATTTCGTTTGCTACTGTAAACTATTTACTAGCAAAATTTGAGAATGGAAAAATAGCAAGAGAGAAACTAAGAAAGTTTAGGATAATCTGTGAAATATGCTCGCTTGATGAACAAACAATTGAAAAAGGACTCAATTCCTCAATCAAGGATTTTGAAGATGCTTTACAATATTTCAGCGCTACAGAATCAGAATGTGAAATAATAATTACAAGAAATGGAAAGGACTTTAAAAAATCATTGTTGCCAGTTATGACGGCAGATGAATTTTTAAAATCTTTGAATAAAAAATAACTAACCCCAATACCTATGCATTCCCAGACCAAATTTACGGGGTGGTCAATAAAGCTTGTATCAATTATTCGGAAATTATAAATGAGTGTGCTTTTGATTAGAGGTGCAAGAATTCTAAAAATAGTTATCGGTCTCCCTACTTTTACCAACTTCTTTCTCTTTTTAGATTTCTTTTCTATCTTTAACCAATGAATTACGACAAAAAACTCAACATTAAATCTTGGGCAGAGGAGGACAGACCGAGGGAGAAATTTGCCGCTAAAGGAAAAAGCAGTTTATCGGATGCAGAGTTAATCGCCATACTTTTGGGTTCCGGAAATCGAGACGAAACAGCTGTAGAATTGGGCAAGCGAATTCTTAGTTCGGTAAACCACAATTTAGACGCTCTGGGAAAACTCGATTTAGCCCAACTGCAAAAATTCAAAGGAGTAGGGGAGGCAAAAGCCATTAGCATTGCTGCAGCTTTGGAATTGGGCAGAAGAAGAAAAGCAAGTGACATTCAAAAGCGCACTAAAATTAACTCCAGTCAAGTGGCTTATGAGCTTATTTACGATGCTTTAGCAGACTTGCCTCACGAGGAGTTTTGGGTGCTGTTGCTCAACAGAGCCAATCAGTTAATCGATCGAATAAACATTAGCAAAGGCGGAGTTAGCGGAACGGTGGCCGATGTAAAACTCATTTTTAAACCTGCATTAGAGCGCTTGGCTTCTGGCATTATTGTTTGCCATAATCATCCTTCGGGAAATATGAAAGCCAGTGAAGCCGATCTTCGCTTGACGAAAAAGATTGTGGAGGCCGGTAAGTTTTTAGACATTGCCGTTTTGGATCACATTATTGTTGGTCATGGAAATTACTTAAGTTTGGCAGACCAAGGAATACTCTAAGGCATGCTGTTAATTTACGTTCCACAATTAAGCCCCAGAATTCGTTATACTTTTAAAACGGTTTTTAAAACTTTTTTAAAATTAAATGATTTTCAACTTACTTCAGATGCGGTTGACTTCATAAACCACGAGGGCGCGAAGTTTTCTTATGCCGATAAACCCTTAATGAAGGAGCTTTTTATTAAAGCTCACGGGCTACTCACTCAAAAAGGAATTAAGGAGCAAAAGGTGAGTATTTCTGAGCATTTAGGAGAAACGACCATTTTTCCACAAAAAAATGAAGTTTTCCCTTACGACCCTTTTGCAGCTACATTTTATTTTTTAAGTAGATACGAGGAGTACTTGCCACATTTGCGCGATGCTCACGACCGTTTTCCACTTAATCAAAGTTTGGCTTATCAATATGGTTTTCATCAAAAAGCCATTGTCGATCGTTGGTTGTTGCAGTTGAAGGAACTGTTATTGCAACACTTCCCTGATTTAAAGTTTGAAGAGAGAAAATACCGTTTTCAGCCTACCTACGACATTGATAACGCTTATGCCTATAAACAAAAAGGAACTTTAAGAACATTAGGCGGCATAGCCAAACACATTTATCAGCTGGAGTTTAAGAAGCTGCTTCGACAGTTTTTGGTGATTTTAAACAAAAGAAAAGATCCCTTCGATACTTACAATTACCAATTGAACATTCAACGTAAATATGGTTTTCGTCCGATTTACTTTTTCCTTTTAGGGGACTATGGCTTAAACGATAAGAATCTGTCCCACGAAAATCGTCACTTCCAATCGCTAATAAAAACCATTGCCGATTATGCAGAGGTAGGGATTCACCCTTCTTATGCTTCCAATCAAAAAGAGGAAAAAATTAAGCGAGAAATCAATCGCTTGGAGCGAATAATTAAGCGTGACATCACCAAGAGTCGACAGCATTTTTTGAAACTGAGTTTTCCGGAAACATACAGAAGACTTTTTGAGGCCGATATTCGAGAGGATTATACCATGGGTTACGCTGCAGATGCAGGTTTTAGAGCCGGAACTTGTACGCCCTATACTTTTTACGATATAGATGAAGAGTTGGAGTATAACCTCAAGATTGTTCCTTTTCAATTGATGGAATCTAGTTTGAAATACTATTTAAACTTAACACCAAATCAAGCCATTGAGAAAGCCAAAAAAATTATTGATGAGGTAAAATATGTAAAGGGAACTTTTGTGAGTCTTTGGCACAATGAAAGTTTAAGCGATGAAGACGAGTGGACAGCTTGGCGAAAAGTTTATGAAGAAATGATTGAATATGCGCTTAAGAAGTAAGCAATTTGCTTCTGAAAAGCCTAAATTTACCACCCAAATTAAACCACAATATGAGTAAGGTTCGTATTTTAACGGAAGAAAATCACTCTGTTTTTAATCAATTTGTTGCTGAAATCAGAGATGTTAACATACAAAAAGATCGTTTGCGATTTAGGCGAAATTTAGAGCGCACCGGTGAGTTGTTTGCATACGAAATCTCTAAAGAGTTGAGTTTCGAAGAAAAAGAAATCACCACTCCATTAGGTGTTTCAAATGAGCAGTTAATTAAAGATCAACCGATTTTAGTAACCATTTTGCGAGCAGGTTTGCCTTTGCATCAGGGTTTGTTAAATTATTTTGATCAAGCGGATAACGGTTATATTTCAGCTTACAGAAAACATCATAAAGACGGTACATTCGACATCGAGTTAGAGTACTTGGCTTGTCCTTCGATTGAAGGAAGAACAGTGATTTTGTCTGACCCAATGTTGGCAAGTGGCGCTTCTATGGTTTTGTCTTATAAAGCGCTTTTGGCTAAAGGAAAACCCAAACATTGTCATATTGTTTCGCTAATAGGAAGCGCTGAAGGATTGGAGTATGCTAAAAAGAATTTGCCTGAGAATTCAACCATTTGGCTAGGGGCTTTAGATCAAGAAATGACTGCTCAAAGCTACATTGTTCCCGGCTTAGGAGATGCCGGTGACTTGGCTTTCGGTACAAAAGAATAATACATGGCTGAGCTGTGGACAATTATTGGATTGCTAATTTTTAGTGCTTTAAAGTTTTTTTTGGCGCCTCCCGCAGCTATACTTGCCGGACTTACTTTTTTTGAATCAGTGTTTTATACTTCCCTTGGGGGGATTATTGGTTTTCTCCTTTTCTTCCGTTTTGGCAAACTGATTAGAAAGTTCTTTTTTAAACTATTTAAACGGAAACCAAAACCAAAATTTAGTAAAAGAAGCCGTCGCATTGTAAAAGTTAAAAATACTTACGGGCTTTGGGGCTTGGCATTCTTAACTCCTTGTTTATTGGGGATTCCACTTGGAGCTATTTTAGCTGCCGGCTTTTACTCCAAACAAAAGTGGGCAGTAGGGGTTTTTTGTGTACTAATCGTTTTTTGGTCTGTAACTTTGTCCTTTATTTCTTACCACATTAAGAGTTAATTTGCTGAATGAAAAAAAAATACGAACACCTTTTTTTTGATATTGATAGAACACTTTGGGATTTTGAACGAAACTCTGAAGAAGCTATAGAAGAACTGTTTGACAATCACGGATTGTTAGAGAAGTTACAAACTCCATTTCAAGATTTTTTAAAGGTATATAAGCAAAAAAATGAGGAATTGTGGGGCTTGTATCGACTAGGGGAAGTGCAAAAAGATGAATTAAGACAGGAGCGATTTAATCGAGCATTTCAAGCATTTGGTTATTCTAATCCAAAGATGGCTTTACAGTTTAACGATGATTACATTCACACTTCCTCTTCGAAGACGAATTTAATTCCGCATGCGAAAGAAATTCTGGCTTATTTAGACGGCAATTATTATTTACACGTGATTACCAATGGATTTGTTGAGGCTCAAAATGCTAAATTAGACAACTGTGATTTGCGCAAGCATTTTCACGAAATTATTATTTCTGATGGTTTAGGCTATAAGAAGCCAGACAAAAGAATCTTTCATCATGCGATGAAAAAAGCAGCTGCAAAGTCGGCGAACAGTTTGATGGTAGGCGATGATTATGGTCCGGATGTGCTAGGAGCAAAAGCTGTAGGAATGGATCAGGTGTACTTAAGTACTGAAGATGATCATCGAAATGAAGCTACATATACCATAAAGTCGCTTCAGGAGTTGGAAAATATTTTATAGAAAAATTAGATGGAAAAGGCCACTTTAAATATCGATGAAGAATGGGCAAAAGCTAAAAAGCCTTTTCGTTTTTTTGGTCCTTGTAGTGCAGAATCATTAATTCAATTAAAAGAAACAGCTGCCGGAATTGCCAAATATTATCCGGAGACTATTTTTAGGGCAGGCGTTTGGAAGCCTCGTACAAGACCTAATTCCTTTGAAGGAGTAGGGGAGGAAGCATTAGAGTGGCTAAAAGAGATTAAGCAAGAGTTTGGCTTTAAAATAGCCATAGAAGTGGCCAATGCGCAGCATTTAGAAAAGGCTTTGGAAGCGGGGATTGATCTACTTTGGATTGGCGCACGAACTACGGTAAACCCTTTTTCTGTTCAGGCTATAGCCGATGGATTGAAAGGGGTGGATATTCCTGTATTTGTGAAAAACCCAATCAATCCCGACCTCTCACTTTGGATGGGCGCTTTAGAAAGAATCAATAAGGCTGGAATTAGTCAATTAGGGGCTATTCATCGCGGCTTTCATTTAAGTGATAATGGTCCTTATCGGAACTATCCCTACTGGAGTTTGGCGGTTCAATTAAAGGCAGAATTTCCGAATTTACCGATTGTTTGCGATGCCAGTCACATCAGTGGAAAGCCGAGTTTAATTCCTCAGGTAAGTCAAAAAGCTTATGATTTAGACATGGATGGAATAATGATTGAAACACATCATAATCCAACTGCTGCATTAAGCGATAAAGAGCAACAGTTGACACCCGAACAATTGCATGATGTGTTAACGAAGTTGATTAGAAAGAAAAAATCTTCTCCCAATAAAGAGTTTAAAAATCAGCTGGAAATTCTCCGTACAAAAATTGATAAGGTAGATGATGATTTAATGGACTTAATTGCAGTCCGCATGAATATTGCCAAGCAAATTGGCGTTTATAAAAAGAACAACAAAGTGACGATTCTTCAAATTGAGCGCTGGAAACAAATTATGGAGCGTGTGCTAAAAAATGGCAAGGCATTAGACTTGGGTGAGGAATTTATAAATGCCATTTATAATGCGATTCATGAAGAGTCAATCCGAAAGCAAACTCAGGTGCAAAATGGAGATAGCGAAAACCCCTAAGCCGCCTTACTATGCGGTAATATTTACTTCTCTATTAGAAAATCAAAATGATGGTTCTTACTCTCAAATGGCGGAGAGAATGGAAGAGCTGGCAAGAAAAGAAGATGGTTTCTTAGGCATGGAAAGTGCTAGGAATGAAGTGGGAATAACAGTTTCCTACTGGCGCGATTTAGCCTCAATCAAGAAATGGAAGGACAACATAGAGCATCAAGAAGCGCAAAACTTAGGCAGAAATAAATGGTATAAAAACTACAAAGTGCGCATTGCCAAGGTAGAAAGGGATTATGGGTATTAAAAAATCAGCCGATTAAAGAAAAATTTATTTGTTTTTTTAGATAAAAGTACTGCTGTAAAATGAAACTTGCAATGGCTTCATTTTTAGTGTATTTTTATTTTTTACAGATGAATTGCTGTTTTAATGTCTGATAAATTTAAGGGAAAATACCGCAACGATACCGTCCGACTAAAAAATTGGGATTACGGATGGAATGCGCCCTATTTTGTGACCATTTGCACCAAAAACCGCGAACATTATTTTGGGGGAATTGTGGATGGCATAATGGATTTGAATGAAATAGGTCGAATTGTTGAAATGGAATGGTTGAAAACATTTCAAATGCGTCCTGATATGAATTTAACCATGGGTGAATTTGTTGTCATGCCCAATCATTTTCATGCGATTATTGTGATTGGTGAAAACCAATATAACAATCGGGTAGATTCCGGTAGGAGCGCAATGCATTGCGCCCCTACCGGAACAACAACATCATCAAATACCGACAAACCCAAAAATCAATTTGGCCCACAATCAAAAAATTTGGCATCAATAATCCGTGGGTTTAAAATTGGCGTCACCAAAAATGCGCGTTTGATTAATCCGGATTTTGCCTGGCAATCCCGGTTTTATGATCACATTATTCGAAACGATGAATCTTATCATCGCATTGCCAATTACATCAAAAACAATCCTAAGAATTGGAAGGAAGATAAATGGTATTGATATTTGAGTTAATTTAGATTAAATGAAATCAAATATTAAAGATTGGATCTCATTTTTTATTGCAACTTGTATAAGTTGGGGATTATTAAATTTATTCATGTTATTAGTAGCAGTATTAATAATGTGGATAGAAGGGGTGAAGGGCTATATGCTTTCTGTACTTTTTGGGTTGTTTTCAATCTTTTATTTAGCTGCAGTCTCTTCAATTATTAAAAATATTAGGTTTGAACCCACATTAATTTGGAAACTATTAACTATTGGGTTTTTGGGTTTTGTGATCTATCAAAATATTGACTTTATCGTAACAGTATTTCTAAATCAAGGAAGATACCCTTGTAATCTAGGAGCTAGTTGTCCTTAAGGTTTAGATTTGATAACAAGTTACTCAAAAAACTCCTAATAATTGGAAGGAAGACGAATGGTATTGATTTAAAGGGATTGCGTTGTTCTTAGGGATTTCTGGGGAAGTTCGGCTGTAATTTATATCTCCGCAATCACGCTTTCTCCACCAACTACCTTGTCGTTTAGCTTTACATTAATTTTGGCGTCAAGTGGAAGAAATAAATCTACTCTTGAGCCAAACTTGATAAACCCACATTCGCTGCCTTGACTTACACGATCTCCTTCTTTGCCATAAAACACGATTCTTCTGGCTAAAGCTCCTGCAATTTGTCTAAATAAGACAGTACGTTTCTGAGCATCCTCTACCACTACAGTTGTGCGCTCATTTTCAGTTGATGATTTCGGATGCCAAGCAACTAAGTATTTTCCCGGATGATACTTATAATATTTAATAGTCCCACCAATTGGGTAGCGATTATTGTGCACGTTAATCGGCGACATAAAAATGGAAATCTGCTTTCTTCTTTCATTCAAATATTCGGTTTCCTCAGCTTCTTCAATTACCACTACTTTTCCATCACAGGGCGAAATAACTTGCTTTTCGTTGATAATTACACGGCGGTTAGGACTCCTAAAAAACTGCAAAATCATAAACAGTAAGAAAAAAGAAACTGCCCAAGATAAGTATAGAGCAATAGGATAATTGCCCAGAGTATAATAAATGGCAAGGTTTAAAATGCCGATAAATAGCAGAACAAGTAATAAACTAGGGTAGCCTTCTTTGTGAAACTTCATAGGTTAAGATTAAAGTACCAAAATTAGCAAAGTAAATTGGTAGATTTAATAATTTAAAATTCGCTGAGTTACAAGAACTCTAATATTCTTAAAAAAGCATACACCATAGGTGCTGAAATGAAAATGCCATCAAATCGGTCGAGTACACCACCGTGACCGGGCAATAGTTTACCTGAATCTTTAATATCTAAGCTTCTTTTAAATAGAGATTCTACCAAATCCCCTAAAGAACCAAAAACAACAACAATGGCTGCAATTCCAAGCCAAACAGCTAAGTTAAATTCCGGAAAAATAATTGAATTTAAATAACCCACTGCCAAGCCCAAAACAACTCCGCCAATTGAGCCTTCCCAGGTTTTCTTTGGTGAAATACGCGGAAACAGCTTGTGCTTGCCCCATTTTCTACCGATTAAATAAGCTCCGGTGTCGTTAGCCCAAAGCACAAAGAAGTAACCAATGAGAATGTCATAATTATATTCCCTCCCAAAACTGTAATCTTTGTAGTAAGCCAAGTCGTGTAAAAGTGTAATGGGGACTGCTATGTAAATAATTCCCAAAATGGTAAAAGCTATATTGGGAATAGGTTGAGGACGGTTACGATACAACTCAATAATAAAAATTGTAAAGATGAGTGGAATAATAGAGAAGAGCGTTTCCGACTCTAACCTTGCCTGACTTGCAAGAAGTGAAATGACAAAAAATCCCAAGCCGCCAATAAGCCCAACCTTTTTTTGTGGCTTTATGTCAGTAGGTTTAAAGAAGTTGTAAAACTCTCTCTGACAGAGTAAAATGATGACAAAAAAGAGAATAGAAGAAGCAAATTCACTTTGAATAATTGAACCTAAAAGTACAATTACAAAGATGATACTGGTTAGCGTACGTTCAACTAAATTATTCAAAATGTAATCTTTGAAATTAAGTGTTTGGCTTTAATTACTTCCTCGGATTTTACAAAAAGTTCAATTTCACCCAAACTTAAGTGCGTATGCATAGAATCTGTTTTATTGAGCGACACAGAGGTAATCTTTTCGTCTTCTAAAATCCCTTTAATGATTTCTATTAAGTGAATTTGCTCTGAACTATAAACTTTAACCCACGCTTTTGACATGGGTTAAAGTTATTATTTTATTTCTTGCTTTCCGGTTTTTCTTCAGATGCAGGTTTTCCAGAATTTTCTTCCTTCTTTTTTTTACTACTATTTGTAGAGTCTATCGACTTTTTCTCGGAAGTCTCTTTTATTTCGGCTTTTTTAGCCTTTTCGTCTGCATCATTATTAGCTTTTAAAAGCTCTTCTGCACGACTTTCTGCATAGGCTCTTTTTCCAAAAATCTTTTCTAAATCGTCTTTAAAAATGACTTCTTTTTCCAATAAAAGTTCAGCCAATTGTTTCAGCTCAGCTTCATGCTCTTTTAAAATTTTCTTAGTTCGAACATAAGCTTCCTCAATCATTTTGCTTACTTCTTCATCAATAAGCTGAGCAGTTTTTTCACTGTAAGGTTTTTGGAAACTATACTCACTTTGTCCGCTGGAATCATAATAACTTATATTTCCTAACTTTTCGTTTAAACCATATACAGAGACCATGGCATAAGCTTGCTTCGTAATTTTCTCTAAATCACTAAGTGCTCCTGTTGAAATTTTCCCGAAAGTAATTTCTTCCGCAGCTCTACCACCAAGCGCAGCACACATTTCATCGAGTAATTGCTCTTTGGTAGTAATTTGACGTTCTTCAGGTAAGTACCAAGCTGCACCTAAACTTCTTCCTCTTGGAACAATCGTTACTTTGACCAGTGGAGAAGCATAGCGTGTCAACCAGCTAACTGCTGCGTGTCCTGCTTCGTGATAAGCGATGGTTTTCTTCTCATCTTTGGTGATGATTTTATTTTTCTTTTCCAAACCACCAATCACTCTATCAACTGCATCTAAGAAATCTTGCTGGAAAATTTTCTTTTGTTTCTTTCTAGCTGCAATAAGCGCAGCTTCATTACAAATATTAGCAATGTCGGCTCCGGAGAATCCTGGTGTTTGTTTACCCAAGAAAGTAATGTCTACCGTAGAGTCAATTTTTAGCGGTTTAACATGTACTTTAAATATCTCAATTCGCTCCTTTAGGTCGGGTAAGTCAACGTGAATTTGACGGTCGAAACGACCCGGGCGTAGTAATGCACGATCTAAAATTTCAGCACGGTTTGTAGCAGCAAGCAAAATAACGCCGCTATTCGTTCCAAAACCGTCCATTTCTGTTAACAACTGGTTGAGCGTATTTTCTCTTTCATCGTTACCTCCTTGCGCCATACTCTTGCCACGAGCTCTACCAATGGCGTCAATTTCATCGATGAATACAATTGCCGGAGCTTTTTCTTTGGCTTGCTTAAATAAATCTCTTACACGAGAAGCTCCAACACCTACAAACATCTCCACGAAATCAGATCCTGAAAGGCTGAAAAAAGGAACTTGTGCTTCACCGGCAACTGCTCTTGCTATTAGCGTTTTACCTGTTCCGGGAGGCCCAACTAAAAGTGCACCCTTTGGAATTTTAGCACCAAGTTCAGTATATCTTTTCGGGTTTTTAAGAAACTCTACAATTTCTTCGATTTCAATTTTTGCTTCTTCTAAACCGGCAACATCGTCAAAAGAAATACTTACACTTTTTTCTTTATCGAATAAAGTAGCTTTAGATTTACCGATGTTAAAGATTTGACCACCCGGACCTCCGGCGCCACCGGTCATTCGACGCATAATAAACATCCAAAAAGCAATGATTAGCACAATTGGTAATAGCCAACCAATCATGTCACCTAGCCAATTATTTCTGGTTTCATACTCCGGATGAATACGATTTTCTTCAGGAAGGTTTTCTTGAACGCGATTTAAATCACTATTAAATTGCTCAATGGTCCCGATTTTTAAAAAATAATGAGGCCCTTGACCGCTAAAACCATCTTCTCGAATTGCTTTGTATTTTTCCTGTTGTAGAGCGTCCGGTTTGATAAAAATTTCTACTTTAGACTCATTTCCGGTAGTTACCACTACTAATCTTTGAACTTCGTTTGTCTTGAGCATTTCGTTAACAAACTTGTCCCACGTAGTTTTTCGCTCAGTACTATTGTATTGAAATAAATTAATACCAATAAGAACGATACCGATAATTGCATAAATCCAATAAAAGTTAAACGGCTTCTTAGGGTTTCCTTTACTGCCCGTAGGTTTACTGCCGCTCTTTTTACGTGGATTTGCTGATTGTTTTGATTGCTTCTTTTGTTCTGCCATTTCTAAGATAATAATTCGCTTAATTTTCTGATTCAACTTCCAATATCTCTGCATCAGCCCACAGTCCTTCTAAATTAAAGTACTCCCTTCTTTCAGGAAGAAATATATGGGCTACTACATCAACATAGTCTAAAAGCACCCATTCTGCATTTGCTGTTCCTTCAACATGCCAAGGCTTTTCGCCTACATTTTTACGTACAAACTCTTCAATAGAGTCTTTTATAGCAACTACTTGAGTAGTGGAATTTGCCTGGCAAATAATAAAGTAATCTGTTACAGCGCCATCCACCTCTTTTAGGTCAATCTTTACAATTTCTTCACCTTTTCTTTCTTGAATGCCTTGGATAATAGTTTCTGCCAATTCGTCTGATGAGATCTTCGTATTTTTCTTCGTCATAAATGCTTTTGCCAAATAAAATCACAAAAGTAAGCAATTCATAATTCGAATTTTTTTCTTTTGTAGCTTTACAGCCTTTAATTTAGATATGTTAAGTAGCGACTTTCAGTTTATTATTCATCGCTTTAATTGCCTTGAATCTACCAATAGTTATGCCCTTCAACAGTTGCATGCCAAAAAGGTTGTAAATGGTGGTGTATTTTGGTCGCTTGAGCAGCTAAAAGGACAAGGACAAAGAGGAGAAAATTGGCAATCTGATAAAGGTAAAAATCTATTGTTTAGTGTAGTGGCGGGTGTCAATTTAAGAGTAGAAATGCAATTTTACTTAAGCAAAGCCGTAGCTTTAGCACTTTATTATTTTATAGACAGTTTGTCAGTGGCTAATGCTTCTATCAAATGGCCAAACGATCTTTTAGTAGCCGGGCAAAAAATCGCCGGAATTTTAATTCAGAATAGCATTCAAGGAAGCAAAATTCAACATGCTGTTATAGGAATAGGGTTGAATGTAAACCAAACAGTATTTGAAAAATACAAACGCAAAGCTACTTCTTTAAAATTGATAAAAGGAGAAGAATTTGACTTGGAAGAACTGCTTCAGCAATTCTTACCCTTTTTAAGCGAACAACTTGTCGAATTGCAAAAAGGAAATTTTAAAAAGATCAATCAAAACTACTTGAATCATTTATATGGATTTCAGTCGCTCATGCAATTTAAAGATAAAGAGGGAGCTTTTAGCGGACAAATTATTGGCATAGCAGAGAGTGGTCACTTACAAGTGAGTAAATCCGGTGAAGTGAAAGAATATGATTTGAAAGAGCTGGAGTTTTGTTTTTGAGAAGCAAGAAGTCTCTAACTCACCTGGAAATTTCGAAAATTAGCACAGATTGATATGAGCTTTAGTATTTATTTAATAAGGGGTTAATTTCATCTTTTGCGCTAGCAAAAGATTCGTTTCTAGTTTTAAGTTTCAGGTTTATAGTTTTAGGCTCGCTGCTTTATCCACCAACATATTAAAGAAGTTTTTCAAAGGCTTTTCCACCATCATTTTCATAAAGGCATTTATTTCTCCTTTAAAAACCATATAAGCCTCTGTTTCCTCAGCAGATTTTTCATCTAAAAAGATTTCTAATGTAAAAGGAAAAGGAACCTTGCCAAAAGACTCAATGGTAATTTTATTGGATTCCTCAGTAGAAACTTTTTTCAAGCCAATACGCGCCATACCTTTTATGGTGAACTCACATTGACTTTCATCTGAGCTCCACTTTTCCACTTTATCTTCGGGCATCAACTGCTCAAAATTGTTCATGTTAGTTAAAAAGTCAAACAATTTTTGAGTGCTGTTTGCAGAAATTTCTTTTTTTGTCTCTATTGTAGTCATCGTGCTATTTTAAGGTTTCCAATTTGCCGGATCTTCTCTCCAACTTTTCAAAGAGTTTACATCCTCTTTCTTAATATATCCACTCTCCAAGGCTGCCTCTATTAAATGGTTGTAATCACTTAAAGTATAAAGCTTACACTTGTGTTTTTTAAAGTTTTCTTTGGCTATGGCAAAATCATAAGTAAATATTGAAACCATTCCAATTACCTGACACCCTTTTTCTCTGAGCGCCTCCACAGCTTTCAAGCTACTCATTCCGGTAGAGATTAAGTCTTCTATAACGACCACTCTTTGACCTTCTTCCACCACTCCTTCGATTTGATTTTGCAAACCATGTCCTTTAGAAGAAGAACGAACATAAACAAAAGGCAAGTCTAATTCCTGTGCCACTAAAGCTCCTTGCGCAATCCCTCCCGTTGCAACTCCGGCAACCACATCTGCCTGACCAAAGTATTCTTGAATGCTTTCTGCGTACTTTTGACGAATAAAAGTTCTGATTTTGGGGTAGGATAATGTTTTGCGATTGTCGCAATAAATTGGCGATTGCCATCCGGAAGCCCACTGAAAAGGTTCTTTTTTATTTAACTGTATAGCTTTTATTTGTAGCAAAAATTCTGCTACTTTTAGGGCTGTATCTTTGTTAATTTTCATGCCTGCAAATGTATCAAGTTTTTATCAACGAACACCGCATTCACTTCTCCAAAAAGTGGGAAAGAAATCAACAAAACAATGGAATCCTTTGTGTAAAAGATTCAACTGAGCAGGAGTTTCGCTTAGTTGTAGAATGGTTATTCAAAGAGCAAAAAGCCATGGAGGTTTGTTTTCTTTCTGAAAACCCTTCGACTGATTGGAAAGCTTTTCAATCGCTTTTTACATACATAGCAGCTGCCGGTGGCTTGGTAAAAAATAAAAAAGGCGAATTGCTTTTCATTAAACGTCTTGGAAAGTGGGATTTGCCAAAAGGTAAAGTAGAAAGTAGCGAAGACATTAAAACCGCAGCTATTCGAGAAGTAGAGGAGGAGTGTGGCATAAGTAACTTGAAAGTAACTCAAGAATTACCTTCCACTTTTCATATGTATGTCTTAAAAGAGGAAATCATTTTCAAAGAAACCTTTTGGTTTGCCATGCAAACAGACTTTCAAAAAGAACTCACTCCACAAACTGAAGAAGACATCACCGAAGTGCGATGGGTAAATCCCAAACAAATGGAGGAACAACTGAAAAACACTTATCCTTCGATTAAGGAATTGTTGGAGGAGCAATATTAAAACGAATAGGTTTACTTCCCTTTCTCACCACTCTCTTTCTTCAGATTCTGCTTTTTCATTTCCTCGCCAATTTGGGTGGAGGCGGTAAAAGAGGCGATCATGTTGTTGAGCATGTCGCTGCCGGCTTGTGGGGAGTTGGGTAAGAGAATCAAATTGCTATTGGTTTCCTCTCCAATGGACTGTAAAGTGTCGTAGTGTTGAGTGACAACAATCAGCGCTGAGGCCTCTTGAGAATTTATGCCCACTTTGCTCAATACGTCCACACTTTCTTCCAAGCCACGGGCAATTTCTCTTCGTTGGTCGGCAATCCCTTGTCCTTGTAAGCGCTTACTTTCAGCCTCTGCACGGGCTTTGGCAACAATTTTAATGCGCTCAGCTTCGGCTTCAAATTCTGCAGCTACTTTTTCACGCTCAGAAGCGTTAATGCGATTCATAGCTTCTTTTACTTGTTCGTCGGGGTCGATGTCGGTTACTAAGGTTTTGATGATGTCGTAACCATAATCCTGCATGGCATCGTTCAATTCAGACTTTACGGCATTGGCAATGTCGTCTTTGCGTTCAAATACATCGTCTAGTTTCATTTTAGGCACCTCCGCTCGAACGACGTCAAAAACATAAGAAGTAATTTGTGCACTAGAGTTTTCTAGCTTGTAAAAGGCATCATATACTTTTGTTTTCACAACCTGAAACTGAACAGAGATTTTCAATCGAACAAAAACATCGTCTTTGGTTTTAGTTTCAACAATAACATCCAGTTGTTGAACTTTTAGGTTTATTCGTCCGGCAACCCGATCGATAATTGGAATTTTTAATTGTAGACCAGAGTTTCGAATGCTTTGGAACTTACCAAATCTTTCAATTACTCCTGATGTTTGTTGCTTAACGACGAAAAAAGTGCCTTTCGCTAAAAGTAAAAGAACAACAATTAAAACAATATTACTGATAAATGCTTCCATGATTTTAGTTTGTTTGAAAGCACTAAAAGTAATGAAAAGAGACTTTAATGAGTTGTTTGCTCTGAATAATTTTTCCTATTTCAAATAAACAACCTTCTTAGTTTCAAAAAACTCTTCTGAGTAAAACTTTTTTAGGTCGTGAATTTCAAAATATCGTTGAAGCGGGGCGAATTCATCATGTAGTTCGCCTCCTTTTAAAAAAAGGTATCCGTTGCCTTTGCTGTTAAAGGACTTTTTTTTGATTTTTTGCTGCACCCAAGGAATAAAGCGTTCAGCTTGAGTCACTGCTCGGCTAACCACAAAATCGAATTTGCCATTCACATTTTCAGCTCTTTGCTGTTCCGCTTTTACATTTTTCAGTCCTAAACTTTCATAAACGGCTTTGACTACTTTAATCTTTTTTCCAATTGAGTCTACTAAATGAAAGTTACTTTCAGGAAAAAAAATGGCTAATGGAATTCCGGGAAAGCCACCACCTGTCCCTACATCCAAAATGTCTGTGCCTGCTTTAAATTGAACGACTTTAGCAATCCCCAATGCATGTAGCACATGTCTTTCGTAAAAGTCGTCCATGTCTTTTCTTGAAATCACGTTAATCTGTGCATTCCACTCTTTATATAGCGGTTTTAATGATTGAAAATGATTGATTTGCTCCGCACTTAAATCAGGAAAATATTTTAATAGTATGTCCATACCTAAATGGATTTTTTACTTTTACGAATTAAGTCAGCCAATAATGCCCTTGCCCTAAAAAGCTGGGCTTTAACAGTTCCTAGCGGAATGTCTTTTTCTTGAGCAATTTCTTCATAAGAGAGTTCTTTAAAATAGCGCATAGTAATTAAAGATTGGTATGGCTCACTAAGCTTTTCAACCATTTCACGCATAAGCGCTATTTTTTGCTTTTCAATATATTTTTCTTCCGGGTCTTTTGCTTTAGCCGGCACCTGAACCGACCAACTATTCCCTTTTTTATCTTCCATTGCCTCATCAATGGAAGTCGTCTTAAGTTTTTTCTTGCGAATGAAATCAATACAGTGGTTTGTAGCAATTCTAAACAACCATGTGCTGAATGCATATTGCGGAGTGTATTGATCAATCTTAGTGAATGCTTTTTCAAATGCCTCAATAGAAAGGTCTTCTGCGTCGCTTTCATTACGAACCATTTTAAAAGCAAGGTAATATAAGGGTTCGCGATAACGTACCATAATTTGAGAAAAAGCAGCTTGACTGCCTCTTTTGGCGGCTTTAACTAATTCAAAGTCCTCTTTTGCCTTCTCAGAAAAATTTTCATTCACTTCCATCGTTCAACCTTCCAAATCCATGTTGATACTCCAATAGTTATCATCCAAAGTATGTAAAAAAACTCCAAAAGCGGACTCCAAAAAATGAGGTCTTTTTCTTCTAGTTTATGCATTATACGACCATAGATGTAATACTGAAGTATCAGTTTTATTGCAAATATGGGGAATATTATAATACCAAATGAAGCTTTTGTGGAAAGTAATATAAAGCTAAGCCAGAAAAATAATGTCGACAAGCCCAGTCTTGCTAATCTAAATCGGTCACTTTGTTTGTACTTTGTACCTGCTTCTAGGTGTCGTCTTTTTTGTAAATAGTAGCTTTTCCAATTACTTTCAGCTTTTGAAATTGTATGAGCTTTGGCATTAACCACAATTCCAACTTCAGATTTTTTAGCCATTTCATTGATGAATAAATCATCATCGCCACTTTTAATATGAGCATATTTTGACAAAGCAGTACTCTCATAAAAAAGTGATTTGTGATATCCTAAATTCCGACCAACCCCCATATAGGCTTTATTGGAAAGTGCAAACGAAAAATATTGCACAGCTGTTTGAATCGTTTCAAAGCGAATTAATGCATTTAAAAATGAATTATTCTTCTTGTATTTACCATAACCTAATACTATGTTATTGGAGTGTTTTAGCTTTTTTGCCATCAACTTCATCCATTTTTTTGAAGCAGGACGACAATCTGCATCGGAAAAAAGCAAGCTATCGTATTTCGCCATTCTAACACCTAGATCTATTGCAGCTTTTTTACCACTTTTATCGGTCAAAGTGTGGAATTTTAGTTTAGAGTGACTTTGTCCTTCAAGCCACTCTTTTGTACCATCAATAGAATGGTCGTTTACTACTATAACCTCGAAGTCAGGATAATTTTGATCTAAGAAATGCGGAAGATTCTCGATTAAATTTTCTTTTTCATTTTTAACCGCTATAATAACAGATATAGGAGATAGTTCTAAGTCAATCGACTCATTTTCCTCATACTTCGCAAGTTTTAAAAAGTACCTTAAATAATAATAAAGCTGTAGTAAGAAAGACCACATCAGGATTATTAGTAAGTAAGTATCAAGAGATTTTAATTCCAAACTAATTTGTTTTTAGCACAAAGTAAAGATAAAACTCTTTCTTAGGCTTTCTGTAATTTTGCCGCTCTTTCAACAAAATACAAATGCAATTTAAATTAATCGCAAAAGATTCAGCTTCTAAAGCACGCGCAGGAATAATTGAAACCGACCACGGAAAAATAGAAACGCCTATTTTTATGCCTGTTGGTACTGCGGGGACAGTGAAAGCTGTAAATCAGCAACAATTAATTGAGGACATTGAAGCCCAAATAATTTTGGGAAATACATACCATCTGTATTTGCGTCCGGGTTTAGAGATTATTGAAGCTGCCGGCGGTTTACACAAGTTTAATCACTGGGATCGACCTATTTTAACAGATAGCGGAGGATATCAGGTGTACTCTTTGGCACACCGCAGAAAAATTAAGGAAGAAGGAGTTAAGTTTTCTTCTCACGTCGATGGATCTAAACACTTTTTTACACCTGAGAATGTAATGGATATTCAACGTACGATTGGTGCGGATATCATTATGGCATTTGATGAATGTACCCCTTATCCATGTGATTATAATTACGCAAAGCGTTCAATGCAGATGACGCATAGATGGCTAAAAAGATGTTGCGAAAGATTTGACTCTACAGTTCCAAAATACGGCTATGATCAAACGCTATTTCCTATTGTTCAGGGAAGTACTTATAAAGATTTAAGAAAAGAGTCTGCTGAAACCATTGCTTCTTTTGAAAGAGAAGGAAATGCAATTGGTGGCTTGTCGGTTGGTGAGCCGGCAGAGGAAATGTATGAAATGTGCGAAATAGTTTGTGATATCTTACCCGAGGACAAACCTCGCTACTTGATGGGAGTTGGAACTCCTTCAAATATCCTAGAAAACATTGCACTGGGAGTTGATATGTTTGACTGTGTAATGCCCAGCAGAAATGCAAGAAATGGAATGTTGTTTACTAAAAACGGCATTTTAAATATGCGTAACGAAAAGTGGAAAAATGATCACTCTCCCATTGATCCTGATGGAGAGAGCTTCGTAGATACCTTTTATTCTAAAGCTTATTTGCGTCATTTATTAACTTCCAAAGAAATTTTAGGAGCGCAAATTGCCACCTTGCACAATTTAGCCTTTTATCTGTGGTTAGTTAAAGAAGCAAGAAGACAAATTCAAAACGATACCTTTGCGACTTGGAAAAATGAAATGGTAAAAAAACTCGATCAGCGACTGTAATGAAAAAAATTGATTTCTATATCATTAAAAAGTTTTTGGGGACTTTCTTTTTCTCCATCGCACTGATTATTTCCATTTCTATCGTTTTTGATTTTTCTGAAAATGTAGATGAGTTTATTGAAAAAGATGCTCCAACTAAAGCAATTATTTTCGATTACTACCTAAATTTCATTCCCTACTTTGCCAATCTTTTCAGTCCGCTTTTTATTTTTATTTCAGTGATTTTCTTCACTTCAAAAATGGCGAGCAACACTGAGATTATAGCTATTTTAGCAAGTGGTGTTTCTTTTAGGCGAATGTTAAGACCTTATTTAATAGCTTCCATTTTTCTTGGTTTAATTTCATTTTACCTGAATAATTTTTTAATCCCTGAAAGTAACAAGGCAAGGTTAACTTTTCGATACAAATACATTAATAGTCCTTTTAAAAATAAAGATAAAAACATTCATTTGCAGTTAGATACAAATAGTTATGCTTATATGCAAAGTTATGCAGCACCAACTAATGTTGGAGTGAAGTTTTCATTAGAGCGCTTTAATTCTGAGGGGCAATTAAATTATAAATTAATGTCTGACTTTATTAAGTGGGACACTACAAAGCAGCTGTGGACTATCCAAAATTACTACATTAGAAAAATTAATGGTCACCAGGAAAAGGTTTGGGAAGGCTTAACAAAAGATACAGTTTTAAATATGAAGCCTGAGGATTTTAGTCGGCGCGATACAGATGTTGAGATGCTGAATTATAGCGAACTTAATAAGGCTATTGAAAATGAGAAATTCAAGGGCTCTCAGTATGTAACCTATTATCAAATAGAGAAATATAAGCGACAAGCATTTCCTTTTGCTAGTATTATCTTAACTTTTATAGGCGTTGCAATCGCCAGTCGTAAAGTGCGGGGTGGAATAGGATTACACCTAGGTATAGGCTTATTGATTAGTTTTTCGTTTATTCTCTTCATGAAAGTCACACAAACTTTTTCAACCAATGGGGGATTAGACCCGGCTATTGCCATGTGGATTCCCAACTTTATTTTTGGACTATTAGCTATTTACTTAATCAAAAAAGCTCCTAAGTAGGTCTTTCTGAGTTTTTACAGTATCGACCAGATGGTGAGTAACCAGCTTAATGTGGCAAGTGCTATAATAGTGCCAAATAGAAGCTTTTGAATAATTGTTGTCATTTCTTTTGCGCCATTGACTATTACAACAATTGCTACAATTGGCAGAATAAAAGAGAGTAATGTTATACCAGGTTCAGAAAGTATGGCGTATTGTTTGAAATAAGATACTTTTTCAGCTTGACTTAACCACCCATAATTCTGCCAAATATATAACCAGAGTAAATGGTGATAAACTGGGTAAATTATAATAATTGATCCTATAACTAATCCATTTTTTCTCACATTACTTTTTTATTAATTTACCTGAGGCCTTTTTTATTAATTCAATTTCAGGATTACCTAGATAAATTATATCACCAGGGCCTAAAATCTCGGCTTTTAGCTTCCTTTCAGCCTGAACAGAAAGAGATCCGGTGTTCTTGTTAATAGCCAATACCTCTTCAGCTTGTAAAGAAAAAGCGTCGAGTTTACCCATTCCACCTAAGTAAGCTACGAGTTCTCTACACTTTCCTTTTGAGTAAATAGCGCCAGGTCCGGTATGTGTTTTCAACTCAATGTAATTGCTGTTTAGAAGTAAATACATATCTCCACTTGCATCCCATAAGTTCAGTCGAAATACGTTTGATTTTAAGGTATCTATAAAGTTTACTTCTCCGGAACCTCTATAGGTGAAATCTGTAAAAGTAGGCGCATGTATATTGACAACTAATTTCTTTTTAAAACTGCGAACCCAATTACATTTATTCTCATTTTTTATTGTCAATAAGTCACCCTTAACAGAAGTTGTAACATTGTCAATTAAATTATCGCCGGCAGTAACTTCTACATAGTAGCTTGAACTATAGAAATAGTTCAGGTCTATTCGATCGTTTAACTCAATAGCTGTAAACTTTGGAATTAATCGCTGGACTGTTTTCTCTTTTCCGCTTGAAGTAAAACAATCGTCCATTTGTTCTTTTTTGCAAGAACTAAATATTAGTGAGATTAAAAAGACGATAGTTATTTTGTTCATTTCTTTAAATGATAATTAATTCCAATAGAGAGATACTCTGCTCTGGCAAAGTGAGTTTTTAAAGCAAAAAATCCATGAAGTTGACGGTTTATTTTTACTCTTCCTCCAACAATGTGGTAAAAATTTCCAAGCTCTTTATCTTTTGTTTTAAAGTAATACCCTGCCTGTGTTAATACTCCAAAGTTGCCAAAATGTAAAACATGATAGATTGAAAAACCACTTTGTAGGTTCTCCCATCCCGGCTTCACCTCAATCTCTTTTCGTTGCAAGGCAACTCGCTGTGCTGCATTGTAAAATAAATCAAAAGCTCCACCTAGTGAGCTTTTATAATTAAGACGCTTTTCTCTACCAAAGGATAATGCTGTTGCTATGTATTTTTTTCTGTTAGTCTGGTCAACTTCATTAATACCTATGCTTGACGTAACTTGCCAATATCCTTTTTTTCTTATAAAAGCCTTTTCCTCGATTAACTTTTTATCTTTTTTCTGCCCCAAACTATATGCAACCCCACCTTCTATTGATGCTATATTGATTCCCAGATTGGGTTTTGAAAAAGAAGTATTACTAAAGTGAGAGAAGTTAGTTGATATGTTAAAAAAAAGTCGCTTATTGATAGGTATATCAAGCCCAAGACAAACTGAAAAAAATAGATTTAAATGACTGCCTATGGCATTGTTTTTAAAGTTTTCTTGTGGGTGAAATTTCTGACTTAAATAACCTAGGCCTAATGCAGTTCTCAGCTTAAGCTGAAAAAGTTGACTTTTGTTTAACTGAAATTTTAAATATGGAGCTAATGAAAACCCATTTCCCAAGTGATTGGGGTTGTTTAACTTAAAGTAAGTAAGTGAAACTCCCATTTGAGGAAAACCATAACGCTGGTGCCAAGCAGCTGAACCGAAAGTGTTTTTTTCAAAATAAGCATCAAACTTTTCGAGATGCTGAGCAGTTATGTACCTCATGCCAGGGCTATGAGTGATAATAAATCCATATCCGCTGTTTACTCCAAGTTGGTAGTTATGCTTTTCTTGCGCTCCAAGTGAAGCAAATAAGTACAACTGAAATAACAATATGAATATGGTTTTTTGAAACATCATAAAGCAAAAATATTCATTTATTAAGCGGTTTTAGCTTATCCGATATTTTCAGTTTAATTTTGAACAAAATATTTATATGCAAGATAAGTTAAAGGCATTTGAACGACTTTTGAACATTATGGATGATTTGCGGGAGAAATGTCCCTGGGACCGCAAACAAAGCATGGAGAGTTTACGTCATTTGACGATTGAGGAGACCTATGAGTTGTCTGATGCAATCATTGAAGGTGATATAGAAGAGGTGAAAAAGGAATTAGGAGATTTAATGCTACACCTTGTATTTTACTCTAAGATTGGAGAAGAGAAGAATGCTTTTAATGTAGCCGATGTTTTAAACGGAATTTGTGATAAGTTGATTCACCGACATCCTCATATTTATGGAGATGTAGAGGTAAAGAATGAAGAGGAAGTAAAAGCGAATTGGGAAAAGATTAAGTTAAAAGAAGGGAAAGGGAAAAAGTCTGTCTTGGAAGGTGTGCCAAAGTCCCTTCCTGCATTAGTAAAAGCGATAAGAATTCAAGACAAAGCCAGAGGAGTGGGTTTTGATTGGGATAACGAAACACAGGTATTTGAAAAAGTAAAGGAAGAAATTGAAGAGTTAACTCTTGAAGTTCAAAATAAGAGTAATAAAATAGAAGAGGAGTTTGGAGATGTTTTGTTTTCATTAATTAATTACGCTCGATTTATTGGGGTTAATCCCGAAGATGCTTTGGAGCGCACGAATAAAAAATTTATCAAACGTTTTCAGTATTTAGAACAAGCCTCAGGCAGTGATGGTAAAATCATGGGGGAAATGAGTTTGGAAGAAATGGATAAATATTGGGAGCAAGCAAAACAAATTGAAAGCTAATTTGTAAAAAAGATAAGTATTTACCTTAAAAAAATAAATAATTATGGCAGTTGAAGTAGTTACAGACAATGAGTTTGAAAGTCGATTAAACGACAATGAGAAAGTGATAGTTAAGTTTTTTGCGGGCTGGTGTGGCAGTTGTAAACTTTTTGCACCAAAGTTTAGAAGATTATCTGAAGATGAGCGCTTCGAAGGAGTGACATTTTTAGATGTAAACGCAGAAGAAAATGAAGCAGCAAGAAAACGAGCAGGTGTCGATAATTTACCATTTTTTGCAGCATTTAAAAATGGAGAGTTAATCACTAGCGGACCAACTTCGAAAGAGGAAGTTGTGGTAGAAATGATTGAAAAATTAAACTAAATTTAAATGAAGATTCCTGTAGTAAAGAAGCTAATTAATGAATATAGCATGGAGCAGTTAGAGGCTGCCGAAAATGCTATTTTAGAAGAAGTAGAGCCTATTATCAAGATAGAGGGAGAGGATGAAGGAGAACAGTTGACACACGTAATGGCTGCTATTTGGATTAAAAGAGATATGGAGCAAAATGATTTGCCTTTAAACAAGTCGCTTAGAAATTATACTGAGAAAGTAAGAAAATCAATTAGTTGATTTATACATACTATTCTTTCTTGAAGTTTGAGTAATAGAATAAAAAAAGCTCCGCAATTGGTTGCGGAGCTTTTTCTTTAGCAAGTAAAACAAATTAGTTTTTCGATAGGTATGAAGCTACACCTTCGTGAGTTCCTGACATACCTTCTTTTCCTTCGCTCCAGTTTGCCGGACAAACTTCTCCTTTAGCCTCAAAAAATTGAAGAGCATCAACCATTCTCAATGCCTCGTCAACATTTCTTCCTAAAGGTAAGTCATTTACTAGCTGGTGTCTTACAACTCCTTCTTTATCAATTAAGAAAAGTCCTCTGTAAGCAACCATTTCTCCGCTAGCAATTAGCTCTCCTTCTTCATTGTAGTCATATTCGCCGGCTAAAACATCGTAGTTTGTTGAGATTGTTTTGTTGGTGTCAGCAACTATAGGATAAGTAATACCTTGAATACCACCCTCTGATTTTGGCATTTGTAACCAACCCCAGTGAGATTGCTCTGTATCTGTAGAAACAGCAACTACTTCAACTCCTTTGGCTTTAAAAGCATCTAACTTTTCTTGAAAAGCGTGAAGTTCTGTAGGGCAAACGAATGTAAAATCTTTAGGGTAGAAAAATAAGATTACATGCTTTTTTCCCAGGTATTGATCTAGTGAAAAGTCTTCAACAATTTCTTCTCCGTTAATCACTGCGCTTGCAGTAAATTTTGGTGCCTTGCGGCCTACTAATACTCCCATATTTATGATTTTATTGTGTTTATAAATTTAATTTTCAAAGTTAAGCCTTTCGTCAACTAATTAAAAATTTAGCGATTAGATTTAATGACCAATTAATGTTAAAAGAGCTAAAAGTGCTCCTGCTAACATTGGAAAAAGCTTTTTCCATTTAATCAAGTGCTCTTCGTTATTTTCAAATAAAATAGTTGTAGATAAATGCAAAATAATTCCAACAGATACTGCCATTAATTGTTTAAAAATTTGGGTGTCTTCGCTGATAAAACTTCCCCAAAAAGCTCCTAATGGCGCCATTAGCGAAAAGACTAGGATCCCTATTACTATATTTACCTTAGGTAATTTGTATGCTAATAATAAACTCGCTAAAATAAAAGCGATTGGTGCTTTGTGCAGAGAAAGCCCACTAAGATATGACCATCCTTCTTCTTGACTTAAGTGACTAAGCGGAAATGATTCAATAAATGCATGTATGCATAAACTGAAAAAAATTAAAAAAGGAAACTTTCCTATTTGTTTATGATTAACATGAGTATGTCCGTGCTCAATTCCACCGGAAAAGTAATCTAAAATTAATTGCAGGAAAAAACCAATTAACAAGTAAATGCCTAAATCATGTGACTCACCTTCGAATAGGTGGGGCAGAAGGTGTAAGAAGCTAACGCTTAGTAAGTAGGCTCCACTAAAAGACAGCAACGAATTAATGTATTTTTTTAGTCCTTTTTTTAGAAAAACTAATGAACCACTAATCAAACCAACAAAGAATAGAATAAGATAAGCAAGCATTGTTAAGATTTTTGTGCAACTAAAATTAAGCGTTCTGAATTGGTCTCGTCAAAAGAATTTAGATAATAGTCTCCAAAAGTTTCAATAAGCTCAAGGCCACTTTGTTTAAAATAGGTTTTAAATTTTTCCAAGTCAATCACTCTTACAAACTCTTGGTAGTTGTGATGTTCAGATTTGTCTTCAAAGTGAATGTTTTTAACAATAAACTGATCAATCAACTCCTTTTTAACTTGGAAGTTAATATTACCAACATTTACCGATTCGCTTTGAGGTAGGTTCTTGACTACTCTTGAGGTATTTAAGTAATCTAATACCAGCTTACCTTTGGGTTTCAATGTATCGGCAATTGATTTTATTACTTTTAAATTATCAGTTTCTTCATGAAAATAACCAAAACTGGTAAAGAGATTGAAAACAAGATCAAACTTTTCTTTAAAGTTGAGTTTTCTCATATCACCAGTGGTAAAGTGGAGCTTGTTGTTTTCGAATTGTTTTGCAAACTGAATACTTTCTTTACTTAAATCAAGACCGGTTACATTATAACCCAGCTCATTTAATTGTATAGAATGTCGTCCTTTACCACATGCTAAGTCAAGTACTTTTGTGTCTTTAGGGAGAGCTAAATACTCGCTTAAATTCCTTATAAAGGTTTCTGCTTCTGAATGATCTCTATGCTGATATAAAATGTGATAATAGTCAGAGTCGAACCATTCAGCAAACCAGTTTTTATTTGATTTAGGTACTTTCATTTGCGATTGGCAAAATTAATCATTCCAAAATTGCTGTATTCTCTGATTCGTCGATATATTTGTATGAAATATTTGTAAAAACCTTTGCTTTATCAAACTATTTTATCTTATTTCGTGTTTTGGTTTCACTATTAGGTGAGATTTACGCTTTTAAACGTAGTTTTAGTTATTGGTTTAAAGCCACAGCTTAAAAATGGAGATAGACATTTTTGATTTCTACAAAAAAATGGAAGAGGATAATATAATGCTTTCCTTCAAAGGGAATGTTACCTCTGAGCTTTTAACTTCTGTACTTCAAATTATGGAGTCGAAAATGGAAAAGCTGGATGAGCCTTCAAGAGTAAAGAAAAAAGTATACAATATTTTAGTTGAAGCGCTTCAAAATTTATACCATCATTTAGATAAACAACCGGATGACCCTAGAGAGGGTTTTCATACGGTTATTTTTATGGTGGGAAAAGATCAGGAAGGTAATTATTCAATTTTTACCGGCAATTACATTAAAAATGAAAATGCTGTTAACTTGAAGGAAAAGTTAGATAAGATTAACGCTTTAGATAAGGACGGTTTAAAAGAGTATTATAAAGAAGTATTAAATAATGGAATGATGTCAGAGAAAGGAGGTGGAGGTCTTGGGATGATTGATATTGCAAGGAAATCCGGTCAAAAATTGGATTATGACTTCCAAAAAGTAGATGACAAAAATTCCTTTTATAGTTTAAATATTAAAGTAGCACAGTAATTACCACTAATTATGGAAAAGTTAACGATTGAAGGAACACCAAAAACTCCAACAATTAAGTTTGATCCTGAAACGGGAAAACTTTTAATTCAAGGTAGATCTATTCCTGAGAACTCCATTGAGTTTTACAAACCATTAGTTGATTTGTTGGATGAGTATAACGATACACCAAAAGAGAGTACAAAAGTTGATATAGTGCTAGAGTATTTTAATACTAGTTCTTCAAAGTGTATTCTAGATGTGTTTAAAAAGTTAGAAAAAATTAAGTCTAATGGAAGCGAAGTTATTATCAACTGGCATTATGAAGAAGATGATGAAGATATGTTAGAGGCCGGAGAGGATTATCAGGCGATAATTAACATTCCATTTAAGATGATTGAAATAGAAGAATAGAGTTGTTTTTTCGTTAATTGAAAAGCCCAAGCATTTTACAGCTTGGGCTTTTTCTATTAAACCGTTTCTTAGTTAAAATTTCTTCTTTTTAAAGATTGTTCCTAAAAAGTCGATTAATTTGCGCAGTGCATCAAAATATAGTGTAATTGCAAGTGTAATAGAGAAAAGCCAAAGCACCATTACATTTGCCGAGAATGTAGTAATATACCTTCCAAAAAGCTTTTTAGAAGGTGCCAAATAATGTGCTCTAAATCCTTGAGGGTCTTTGTAGATTGGGTCAGAACGTTGAATTAGTTCACCATGCCACTCTATTACTTTCTCTAATTCATTTTTATTGGTCACTAGGTTTTCAAGTGACTCATTAGTGTAGTCGTTCTTTAGCTGAACAAACTTTTTCTTCTTCTCTTCGGTGCTATTTAGTTCTATAAGAAGTTGATCTTTTTCATCATTAAATCTTTTGTACTCACTGATATAGTAATCATTTAAATTATCTAAATAACTATCTAGCGTATTGAGAAGTTCTCGGTTTACTTTATCTTTATTGAGGTCTTCTATGGCATTAAATTGCAATTCAGTATTTCTGTTATTTTCTTTTCTTACTTCATTTTGTAATAAATTCAGAGCGTCGATCACTTCTTTCTCTTTCTCATCGTTGTTAATGTTTCTCTCAACAAAGTTTAAACGATCTCTCAACCTACTTAACCAGAAATTTTTTCTGTAGCTAGTTGTTTTTATGTCTTTGTCTATGTAATAAAACTGTTCATTAAACTCATTATTTTTAAACTGATAAACAGCCAATGCTTCAAATGCCCATTTTGATGCCATTATTTCACCGGCAAGTGGAACTTTCTTTTGAATAGTAATTAATGGATTTAACTTGTCAAATTTTACAATAACTCCACTTAAGATAAGCTGTGGAATAATCAAAAATGGGATTAATATATAAATGGTAACTGCTGAATCAAAGCTGGCTGAAATATTTAATCCCAGCATATTGGCAAAGCAGGCAGCTGAAAATAATACTAACCAGTATTCTAAATACATTCCTTTTATTTCTAAAATACTGTTTCCTACTAAAACAAAAGTTAGTATTTGTATGGCCGAAACAGCGAACATTATTGCTATTTTAGAAAATAGATAGCTTCCTCTGCTTAAGTTTAGAAACTTTTCTCTTTTTAATATCTTCCGATCTCTGATAATTTCTTCAGCACTTACAGTTAACCCTAAGAAAAGTGCAACAATTACACTCATAAATATGTAGGCCGTGAGGTTTTCATTTTCTCTAAATACATAACCTATGTTGTTCGCTTCATCGCTATTAGAATATTTTATAATAAACGATAATATAAAAGCGAGCAAGGGAGCTTCTAAAAAGTTAATTAGAAGATATTGTTTGTTGGTGAGCTTTGATAATACATCCCTTGTAATAAATACTTTAAACTGTTGCCAAACCGATGGTATTTTTAAGTTACTTTCAGGTGGATTATGATTTATTTCAGGCGATTCCTCTTCAGTTGAGTTTATGAAATCATTGTATTTACCATACCAATCTTTTGGGGCAACTTTTCTTTTTTCTGTTTGGTTTCCGTATTCATCGAGTATTTTGGACTCGATAATATTGAAAATCTGTTCAGGATTTACGTTACCGCACTGAGGACATTCACTTTCAACAGCATTGGCTTGCTGCATTTGTTGTTTAAAGTACAGTATTGCATCAACAGGGTTGCCATTGTATATTAAATAACCTCCGGTATCTAATATAATCAGCTTGTCGAACATTTTAAAAATTTCAGAAGAGGGTTGATGAATAACAACAAAGATTAATTTTCCTCTCAGCGTAAGTTCTTTTAACAAGTCCATTATGTTTTCAGAATCTCTTGAAGAAAGACCTGAGGTTGGTTCATCAACAAACAATACAGAAGGCTCACGAATTAGCTCTAATGCAATATTTACTCTTTTGCGTTGTCCACCACTAATGGTTTTTTCAAGTGGGCTACCTACTTTTAAATCTTTTATTTCGTATAAACCTAAACTGTTAAGTACCTTGAATGTTAAGCGAATGATTTGTCGATCAGATAAATCACCAAAACAGAGTTTTGCATTGTAAAATATATTTTCAAATACGGTAAGCTCTTCAATTAATAGATCATCTTGAGAAACATAACCGATAACACCTTCAATTTTTTCTTTATTTTCAGGAGAGTGAATATCAAAACCATTAATTTGAACTGTACCTGTTGTAGGTTTGTAATTACCATTTAATACATTTAAAAGGGTTGATTTTCCGGAGCCACTTGCTCCCATAATTCCAATAAGATTTCCGGATTCTTCATCTAGTGTAATTGGATTTAAGCCAATGTTTCCATTTTTAAATTTATAGGTAATATCATCAACCGTAAAGCTCGTTTTTTCAACATCACCATCATTTAAAAATTGATTTATTAAGTCGCTGTAGTAAATTGGAGAAACTTTAGAGCTTCTTAAAGATGACCCTTGGTTAATTACATAAGCTTTTTGCGCTTTAATTAACTGTCCGTTAAGCTGAAGTTCAGTTTTCCCAAAGTACTTCATAAATAGCATGTTCACGCTATCTATGTAAAGCACTCGTGCTTGACCATCTAAGCCCTCGGCTTTGATGTGGTGATGTTCACCTTCTCTTCTTTCTTGCTTGTTTATTAATAAGATAAATTCATTTTTCTCAATTTTGTCAACCGCTGAGCGAACAAAATCTCTTATTAAAATATATTCCTTTTGACTAATGTTAAATGAATCCGAAACTGTGTCAACAAATTCTAAAGCTTGATCAGTATCATTGTCGTTTTGGTAAATAAACTCTAACAGCTGAATGAGTACGTATATTTTTTGCTTTTGAGTCAACTCTTTGTTGATCTCCATGCATATTTTAAGAACTTTTACAGAGTTGAGTGAAGTCCTCTTTCTAGCTTTTAAGCCCTCTCGCTTTTTATTTTGCTCTTCGTAGTACTGATCATATACAGCCAAATACTCATTAACGAGCTCCTTGTTTAGTTGCTCGTCTAAAAATAATCTAACAAACTCACGCGCGTTAGAGTCATCTCGCCCAACATTAGCTACAATTGCAAAAAGTTGCATTAGGGCCTTTAATATCCGCTCACTCATTGGTTATATATTTGAAAAAAGCTATTAAAAAAATTAAAGTGATGAAAGTAATAAAAAAAGCAGGACAAAATCCTGCTTCAATAACTTTATTTTAACGATAAACTACGGTTTAAAGCCGACAAGTAAAACTGCGCAGCCGGAGTTTACTTTATCTTGGTTTAAATTGGCTTCAACTATTACGTCAAGGGTCGAGTTTACTTTAAAGTCCCAATAGGGCGAAAGCTCATGTTCGCTATTTGAAAAAATCTCATTGTAATCTTGATCGTATACTCTAAAAACCAAGTTTCCCGAGTTCATTCCGCTACAAGCACCAAAACGGTAAATACTACCACCGTAAAGTGTCAAGTGAAACTCTGCAGTTTGTTCATTAATTAGCAAAGCCCGATACTCTTGACCATCTGATAAATATTCTTTAGTAAAGTTTTGGCTACAAATAGTTGCGATAGTATCACATTGAGCTTGAGTTTTATTTGCCGTAAATAGAGTAATACTTAAAAAAAGAATTGAAGTATAAAGTAGGCTTATTTTTTTCATAGGTTGCGTGTTTTTTTCAAGCTTTGTAATGAAAAGGATTCTAGTTTGTTATATTGTTTCTAATTTCTTCTATTTTGTTAGTTATGTCCGATAACTCTTGATCGGTCATATCAACCTTGGAAACGCTGTTAATTACTGTTGTTTTTTCTTCAGCGATTGTAGTTGGTGGGTTAAATGTATAACTAAATTCAATCCCTGAATAGATGTCTTTTAATTCATTTAATTGGTTAATTAAATTGGATGTCATGGGAGAGTCATCTTGAAATGGCAACAATAAGTTAATTAGGTTCTTTATGGTGATTTTTTGTTCACCAATTCTATTTCTTATCGCTTCACTGCCGCTAGATTTAGCTAAATTGGTAGCAAAGTGCAGGGTTTCAATCCAGCCTCCAGCTAAAATGAGTACACTGACATTTTTCTGTTCGTTATTTTTTAAATATTGATCAGCTTTTTTAAATGCATCAGAAACCAATACAAGTAAAGAATCTTGATTGCCAATATTGGCTTCAAAACGGCTTAGTAAAGCTTCATTAAATAATCCGTCAATACCTAATTCAGAACTCATTTTTCTAGAAACTGCCATGTATGAAATCGCATCTTGACTTTGATCGTATATTGTAGCATAACCTAAGTCAGCTCCATAAATGCCAAGATTGAGTGCCTTTTGATTTGTTGTAGCATAGTTGCCGGCTTTCTCGGTTGGGTTTAATAGTGAAGAGCGATAATCTGTACCGGCTTCCTTCAATAAAAAGGCGGTTTGAATAGGAGAGGGGATGCTAAATACTTTGCCTTCTACTTCAAATAAATTAGAGTTTTTCTTTTCTACCTTTTTGGGTTCTTCATTTGGCAACTTTTCTTTTTGCTCGTTTTTATTGCTTTCAGCACAAGCAATTGCAAATATTAAACTTAAAGCAGTAAGTCCTATTCTAACATTAACTTTATTGAGCATATAAAACGATTTTCTTGACATTCTAAGTCTTTAAATTTGTTGTCTATTGGTTACTTTTCGCCGTAAAGATAACTAAATATCAAAAATGCGAGTTCTTTTCATTTGAAATCTTAAAATTAAGTAAGATAGTAGTACAATAATAGTTTCAATAGCAGCTTTTTGATAATTGGCAAAGATTAAATCGCCAATTAAGAATAAGCAAGCATAAACCATAACTATAGCACTTAGCCAACAAACACCAACGGATAACATTTGGCTTTTATAACTCTTATCTGCATCATGAAATGGTTTCCACCAACCTTCCGGTCGTACTTTACGGTAAAACTGATCTAATGTTTCTGAATTCGTTGGCTTTGTTACAAATGTGGCAATCAGCCAGCATATAGTGCTAAAAAGTACAGTAAATAAAAAGTTATTGGGGTAAGCCCATTCGAATACATAGTTGGCTAAAGTGTAACCAATAAATGGAGCTATACTCGCTGTAATTTCACTCCAGGCATTTATTCTCCACCAATACCACCTTAAAATGAGCACTAAGCCTAAGCCGGCTCCACATTCTATAAGAAAAGTGGCAGCGCTGTCGATACTGTTCATTTGGGTAGTTGCAAAAAGAGAAAGTGCTACAATTAAAAAGGTAAATATTCTAGCTTTTTGAACGTAGTCTTTTTGTTCCTCCTCCTCTGTTTCTCCTTTGTTTTTCTTTTGAATAAAGCGTTTGTACAAATCATTGGTTAAATAACTTGCGCCCCAATTTAGTTGAGTTGAAATGGTACTCATATATGCTGAAAGAAAAGCGACTAATAAAAGACCTTTTAAACCTGCCGGGAGGTAGTCTTTCATGGCTAAAACAAAGCCTTGTGCAGAATCTTCAACCGCTAAATTGGGGTAGAGAACCAAGGCACAAAGTCCTACAATAATCCATGGCCATGGTCTTAAACAGTAGTGTGCTATTTGAAAAAATAAACTAGCCAATACGGCGTTTTTTTCATCTTTTGCACTCATCATTCTTTGCGCAATATAGCCCCCGCCTCCGGGTTCAGCACCCGGGTACCAGCTTGCCCACCATTGAACTAAGCTAAATGTTAAAAATGCGCCTAAACTCACACTATAAGTTCCTATTTGCTCCATAACAGTTCCTGAGCCAATATTGGGAAAAAAGTCAAATCGCCAGGCGGGAAGTTGCTCTTTTAGCCCACTAATGCCACCAACTTTATCTGTGTTAAGAACAACTACTGCTAAAATGATACAGCCAATCATGGCAATAAAAAATTGGACAAAATCAGTGATAACGACTCCCATTAATCCGGAAAGAGAAGAGTAGAGAACAACAATTGTCATTGCTCCGGCTATGTAATAGATAGTTTGTTCAGCAGAAATATCAAAAAAGGCAATGAGAATTGTTGCCAGAGCAGTGTTAACCCACCCAATAATTACTACGTTTAGAAAAATACCCATGTAAACCGATTTAAATGCTCGTAAAAAAGCTGCCGGTTTTCCGCTGTAGCGAAGTTCAATGAATTCTAATTCGGTCACTATTTCAGCTCTTCGCCAAAGCTTAGCAAAAAAAAAGGTCGTGAGCATTCCTCCAATGAGCATATTCCACCAAAGCCAATTTCCGGAAATACCGTGTTGGGCAATTTTTTCTGTTACCCATAAAGGCGTATCTGCAGCAAAAGTAGTTGCCACCATAGATACACCGGCAATGTACCAAGGTAATTTTCGCCCTCCTAAAAAGAAATCACTTAAACTTTTGCTCGCTTGGTTTTTATAGTAAAAGCCAATAGCTGTAGCCAAAAGAAGATAAGCAACTATGATTATCCAGTCAATTAGAGCTAATTGCATATAGCGTTTTTTTTAGATGGTCAAAGAAAGTAAAAAAGCCCAATAACTATCTCATAAAAATTGAATCATTTTCAACAATAAAGAATGAACACTTTACAGCACTCTATTATGTACTTTTGTAGCATGTCAGAAAGTGAAAATAACCATTCGAATAGAAGTCAGGGAGATATTCTTAAAAAGTTGAATATTAAGAAGAAAAAAGCACCCAAAGAGCGAACTTTTACTGAAAAGCCCAAAACTCAAGTTCAAGCTAAGCAAAACATAGAATCAGCTGCTGATAAAGTTGAATTGGTTGCTACTTGTATGCAGAACTTGGAAAATGAGTTGGCTGAGGAGCTTAAGGTTCTCGGTGCCGATAAAATTAAAGTCCAGAAAAGAGCTGTTCGGTTTGAGGGAGATTTGGAATTGCTTTACAAGGCAAATATTTGGTTGAGAACAGCCTTAAAAGTCTTAAAACCTTTGTTCAACTTTAGAGCAAAAAGTGATGATGAGCTATACGCTCAAGCAAAAAAAATTAAATGGGAGACGGTATTTACAGAAGATAAAACATTCTCAATTGATTTTGCTGTACATTCAGAGTATTTTAATCATAGTCAATTTGCAGCTTTACGGTTAAAAGATGCAATTGTAGATTACTTTAGGGAAATTGGACGGAATAGACCATCTGTTGAACGCGACCAACCTGATGTGAGAATTCACTTGCACATTAATGATAATAATGTTACGCTTTCTTTAGACAGTTCCGGCGATCCACTTTTCAAGCGAGGATATAGAAGAGAGCGTTTAGCAGCTCCAATTAACGAATGTTTAGCGGCAGGTTTAATTTTAAAAACCGGTTGGAAAGGAGAGCAAGACTTTTTAGACCCCATGTGTGGCTCGGGAACAATTGCCATTGAAGCAGCGTTAATTGCAAGTAACATTCCACCGAACTTAAATCGAACGCATTTTGCTTTTGAATCTTGGAACAACTACGATCAAGCACTTCTTTCAAAGGTTTTAGGAGAAGCTACAGAAATGTTTAAACCACTTAAGTGTAAGATTTTTGCCAGAGATACCAACAGTCAGGCAATTCGAGCAACAAGAGTAAATATCAGCGCCGCCAATATGCGCAAGCATATTATTTTAGAAAATGAAGATTTTTTTAAAGCTAAAGCACCTTCAGAAAAAGGTATAATTGTAATGAATCCACCTTATGGTGAAAGATTAAATGTAAGTGGTGATTTAGTGAGTTTTTACGAAAAAATTGGTTCAACTTTAAAGCACGAATACAGCGGTTGGTCGGCTTGGGTAATTACATCAGAAATCGATTCTTTTAAAAATATTGGTTTAAAAGCAAGTAAAAAAATTCCAATGATGAACGGAAAACTGGAATGTCAGTTTAGGGAATACGAATTGTTTGATGGGAAGTTAAAGGAGAAGAAAGCAAAATAACGAATTGCTTTATGAAAGAAGAACTACAACAATTAATTCAATCTGCAAAAAGTAAACGCAAGGAGTACAATAAGTTTTTCAGAAAGCTAAAGCAGAGACCTCCCAAAGATTTAGATCTAAGGTTTAAGCAGCATCATGAGGAAGTTTTTACTGAGATTGACTGTTTAGATTGTGCTAACTGTTGTAAAACTACATCTCCAATTTTTTATGATAAGGATGTTGAAAGAATGGCAGCTCATTTCAAAATGAAAGCAGCTGACTTTTTTGATGAATACTTAAAAATTGACGAAGATGGAGATCAGGTCTTGAAGAGTTCCCCCTGTCCTTTTTTAATGGAGGACAATAAATGTATGGCTTATGATTCAAGGCCTAAGGCTTGTAGAGAGTATCCACATACCGACAGGAAAAGGATGCATCAAATACTCGATTTGACTGCAAAAAATACTAGAGTGTGTCCGGCAGTTGCTAAGATTGTCGAACGAATGCAGTTCTCATAAAAAAGGCCGTTCTTTTCGAACAGCCTTTTTAAGTTTATCAACGGACATTTTTAATTAAAATAGTCTTTCATTCTTTCAAAGAATCCTTTATCGCTTGCCGTTGGCTGTGGCTCAAAGTTTTTTGAACTCTTCAATTTTTCAACGATTTCTTTTTCTTCTTTAGATAAATTTTGGGGTGTCCAAACATTAATGTTCACCAATTGATCTCCGGTTCTGTAACCGTTAATTTCAGGAATTCCTTTGTTTCGTAATCGCAATACTTTTCCTCCCTGAGTGCCCGGCTCTATTTTAATCTTTGCTTTGCCGTTAACAGTTGGTACAACTACTTCTGTTCCTAAAATCGCATCGGCAAAACTGATATATAAATCATAAAGAATATTGTTGCCGTCTCTTTTCAGTTCCGGATGCTCTTCTTCTTCCACCAATACGATCAAGTCACCAGCTACGCCATTTCGAGCTCCCATATTTCCTTTACCGCTCACTGAAAGTTGCATGCCACCTTCAACTCCTGCAGGAATTTTTAATTCAATTGTTTCTTCATCTTTTACAATTCCGTCACCGTGGCAAGTATTACACTTATTGGTAATAATTCTTCCTTCTCCGCCACATTTAGGACAAGTAGAAGCAGTTTGCATTTGGCCCAAAAAAGTATTGGTTACTCTAGTCACCTGTCCGGTACCACGACAAGTGTCGCAAGTATCAAAACCACTACCACCCTCTGCGCCGGAGCCGGAGCAAGTTTTACAGCTTACATACTTTTTGACTTTGATTTTTTTCTCAACCCCATTGACAATGTCTTTTAAGCTGAGCGAAACTTTAACTCGTATGTTGCTTCCGCGATTAGCTCTTCTGCGACCACCACCGCCTTGGCTACTAAAACCTCCAAAACCACCGAAACCACCACCGAAAATATCTCCAAATTGAGAGAAGATATCGTCCATGTTCATTCCGCCGCCACCGAAACCGCCACCGCCTGCAGCGCCACCCATCCCGGCATGACCAAATCGGTCGTATTTCGCCTTTTTGTCAGGATTACTTAAAACCTCATAAGCTTCAGCCGCTTCCTTAAACTTCGCTTCTGCCTCTTTGTCGTCCGGGTTTTTATCCGGATGATATTTAAGAGCCATTTTACGGTAAGCTTTTTTTATTTCTGCTGCCGAAGCATTTTTATCAACTCCTAAAACTTCGTAGTAATCTCTTTTTGCCATTGTAAATTAATCCTTTCGTTGCATTTTATTGTCCTACCACCACTTTAGCAAAGCGTATCACTTTGTCTTTTAGTTTGTAACCTTTTTCGATTTCATCAACTACTTTTCCTTTCATTTTTTTATCCGGTGCAGGGATTTGAGTAATTGCCTCGTGAATCTCACTGTCAAATTCTTCGCCAATTGAGTCCATTGCTACAGCTCCATTGGCTTTGAAAACTCCTTTTAATTTGTTGTAAATTAAGTCAACACCCTCTTTTAAGCTTTTGTAGTCCTTAGATTCATCCATTGACTTTTTGGCACGCTCAAAATCGTCCATAACTGGTAACAAGCTTTTGAAAATATCCTCTCCGGCTGTTTCGTAGAGCTCTAACTTCTCTTTTTGTGTACGTCTTCTAAAATTATCAAATTCAGAATAAAGCCTTAAGTACTTGTCATTTAAAGCCTGAATCTCCAGATCTTTTTTCTCTAAGTCGCTTAACTCTGAAGTGCTTTCTTTTTCTTCAGTAGTTACACTTTTATCATCATTTTCTTCTTGATCAACATCTGTTGATTGCTCCAAATTCTCCTCATTAGCAGTTTCTTCAGCTGCGTTCTTTTGCTCTTCACTCATATTTTTTGATTTAAATAAGCTTTTTATTCGCATACGGTCACTTCTCAAACCCTTTGCCAAGTCACCCCACTTGACAATTTGTCAGAAATATCAATAAAAAAACCACCTATTGAATAAGTGGTTATACTAGATTGTGGTAATGTTGGTTTGTGAACTTACTTTTTTAAATTATTCAATAGTTTTGATAAGTTCGCTCCACGAACATTATTTCCTTTACCTACAATAACTCCATCGCCATTAATTAAATAAGCTTGCGGAATAAAACGAACATTGTAGGTCTGAGCACCTTTTGCACCCCAGCCTGCTAGGTCGCTGACGTGGTTAGGCCAGTTTAAGCCATCTTGCATAATTGCTCTTTGCCAGGCATCTTTACTTTTATCTAGTGAGTATGAGTATATAGTAAACCCTTTGGCATTTTCAAACTCTGCATACTTAAATTGCTTGTAAGTTTTAACCAAGTTGGGGTTTTCTATACGACAGGGACGGCACCATGAAGCCCAAAAATCAATCAATACCATTTGTCCTTTTAAGTCGTCTAGTGAGATGATTTTACCATTTGGATCTTCAAAGCTCAGGTTTGGTGCTTTGTCGCCAATATTTAATCCCACTTTAGGCTCCGATTGAGCGAAAGTGTTTAAACTGAAAAGTGCCGCTATGGCGATTAAAACTACTTTTTTCATCTAAGTTTATTTTTAATTTACTCTTTTAATATCTGCACCTAATGCATTCAATCGTTTGTCAATGTTAGCATAACCTCGATCGATTTGCTCTATGTTGTGAATAACGCTTTTGCCTTTTGCCGAAAGGGCAGCAATCAGCAAGGAAACACCTGCGCGAATATCCGGCGAAGTCATTTGAATACCTCGTAAATCTGTTTTTCGTTCTAAGCCAATAACAGTCGCTCGATGTGGATCACATAAAATAATCTGTGCGCCCATATCAATTAATTTATCTACAAAAAACAAACGACTTTCAAACATCTTTTGGTGTATTAAGACGGAACCTTTGGCTTGGGTTGCCACTACCAAAACTATACTTAATAAGTCTGGTGTAAAGCCGGGCCAAGGAGCATCTGAAATATTCATAATAGATCCGTCAATAAAGGTTTCTACTTCATAAATATCTTGTGCAGGAATGAACAAATCGTCGCCTTTTAGTTCCATTTTTATGCCTAGCTTTCTGAAAGTTTCGGGAATAACTCCCAAATTTTCATACGAAACATCTTTAATGGTAATTTCAGATTGTGTCATTGCGGCTAAACCAATAAATGAACCTATCTCAATCATATCAGGCAAAATTCGATGTTCACAACCACCTAACTTTTTAACTCCATCAATGTGTAGTAAATTTGAACCCACACCACTAATCTCGGCACCCATGCTATTGAGCATTTTACACAATTGCTGTATGTAAGGTTCACAGGCAGCGTTGTATATGGTAGTTCTACCTTTAGCCAATACAGCTGCCATAATAATATTGGCGGTACCGGTTACAGAAGCTTCATCCAGCAACATATAGGTGCCTTGCAAATTACCGGCTTCTACTTTATAGAATTTATTATCTTTATTGTAAATGAATTTAGCGCCTAACTTTTGGAATCCAATAAAGTGCGTATCTAATCTCCTTCTTCCAATTTTGTCGCCACCCGGACGGGGAATATAACCTTTGCCAAAACGAGAAAGTAATGGACCAAGAATCATAACTGATCCTCTCAAGCCACTTCCTTTTTGCTTAAATTCTTCTGTGTTGAGGTATTCTATATTGATGTCGTCGGCTTGAAATGAATAATCATCTTCAGATAATTTCTCAATTTTTACTCCTAAATCACCTAAAAGGTCGATTAGTTTATTGACATCAATAATATTGGGAACATTGCGAATAATAACTTTTTCAGGAGTGAGTAGCACCGCACATAGTATTTGTAAAGCTTCGTTTTTAGCTCCTTGTGGTTTTAGCTCGCCTTTTAGCTTCTTTCCACCATTAATTTCAAATGTTCCCATGAATAGATATCTGCTTTAGTATTTTTTCTTTTTAAACGGCTTCCTTTTTTTCTTTTTGCCGCCTTTTTTATTATTACTGCTTGAGCCATTTCCATTTACATCAGCTCTCAATGCTATTTCTTTCGTAGAGATTAAAGAAGTGTTCTCGTCTAACTTTAACTTTCCTCTGGCGATTTTATTTAAGTCTAACCAAATAATTTTGTCATCTACAGTATTTCTGCTCCAGCTTAAATAATGCTTTTTCATTAAATTGGCAATACTTAGAATCAAAGCTTCTTTTTCTTCGCCCTCTTCCATTTCCACAGCTTTAGAAACCAGTTTTTCTACCCCTTTACCATAATGCTTAAAGCGAATATTGTCCTCAGGGTAAGGCATTTTTCTCGGTTTAGATTGAAAATGTTCCGGTTCCGGCTTGGGGTAGGGCGAGTCAACATCTAGCTTAAAGTCAGACATAATGTAAACGTGATCCCATAACTTATGAGTAAAGTCTGAAACATCTCGCAAGTGCGGATTGAGTTGCCCCATCACATCTACAATCGCGCGAACCATTTCATTGCGTTCTTCTTTGTTTTCTATTTGTGTAGCATGATTTACCAAGTCTTGAATATGTCTTCCATATTCGGGAATAATCATTTTTGGTCTTGAGGTATTGTATCTCATATTTAAAGTTTTGACAGCCTAAATATAAATGATTTTAGCTATACTTACTGGTTTTTTAAAATTCTAAGTTTGGCGAACTTGAGTAAAAGTTGCTTTTCGCCTACTTGGTCGAAGTGAATTGTAGCTTTTTTATTAGGTTCTTGACCTTCAATTTTAGTTACTTTTCCCTTACCAAAACGCAAATGTTCTACGCGCATTCCTTCTTCTATTTTTCCTGCTGTATTAGCAAAAGAAGGGTCTACTTTTCTTTTTGCATCATCCACACTAACCATTTTTTTGTGTGGAGGAATGATTTTTTCCGAGGGTTTCTTAGGGTCTTTTTTACTCACTTGAGACATACCTGTGGCTTTTCTACTTTTAAAAGTTGTCTGTGTTGAACGTTCTGTGTTTGCATTAAAATAGCTGCCTCTATCTTGCTCAAATGATTGACTGTTGCTCGCTTCAGGCGGAGTGTCATACTCCAAAAAGCGCGGGTCAATTTCCTCTATAAATCGGCTGGGTTCACAGTAAATTAAGTTTCCCCAACGATACCTACTGGCAGCATAAGATAGCTGCACTTCTTTTTCAGCACGTGTCAAAGCTACGTAAAATAGTCTTCTTTCTTCTTCTAATTCGCTTCTTGAGTTTAAAGAAAGTTGTGATGGGAATAAATTTTCTTCCATTCCAACAACGAAAACATACGGAAACTCAAGACCTTTTGCAGCGTGAATGGTCATTAGTGAAACTTTGTTAAGGTCTTCCGGATCATCTGAGTCGGCATCTGTCAGCAGGGCAATATCTTGTAAAAAAACTGCTAATGATTTCTCATTTCCGTCCTCAGGAATGGGAACTGCATTTTCATTTTCTTCCACCACATCATTTTCAACAAACTCTTTTACACCGTTTAAAAGCTCCATTATGTTGTCGTATCGTGCAACACCTTCAGGACTTTTGTCAGAAAATAAATCCTTTAATATGGTAGAAGTTTTGGCTACCTCTTCCATTACCTCATGAGCATTTTTGTGTTTTGCTAAAGCTTGAAAGCTGCGGATCATCGAACAAAACTGGTTAATTTTGTTTCGAGCACCGGCATTAACCCCAATGTTGGCTAGTTCCGGAGAGTTGATTACCTCCCACAAACTTTTACCTCTTTCGTTGGCGAGAATAGTTACTTTGTCTAAAGTTGTTTTGCCAATACCCCTTGCCGGATAGTTAATTACTCTTTTAATGGCTTCATCGTCCGCCGGATTAATGACTAATCGACAGTAAGCGAGTAAGTCCTTAATTTCTTTTCTTTGATAAAAAGAAGTTCCTCCGTAAATTTTATAGGGAACATCCTTTTTTCGTAAAGCTTCTTCCATCGCACGCGATTGTGCGTTGGTGCGGTATAAAATAGCAAAATCCTTATTGTCAGCCTGCTGATTATGCTTGATTTCAATGATAGCATTAGCCACCAAATTACCCTCTTCATTGTCTGTTAAAGTGCGACTAACTTTGATTTTTGCACCATCTACATTTTCAGTCCAAACTTCCTTTTCCAGCTGATCTTTATTATTGCCAATAATGTAATTGGCAGCATTTACAATGTTCTTAGTAGATCGGTAGTTTTGCTCCAGTTTAAATACCTTGCAGTCGGGATAATCTCTTTGGAAGTTGAGAATATTTTGGATGTTTGCTCCGCGGAAAGCGTAAATACTTTGTGCATCATCACCCACCACACACACATTTTCATTGAGTGCAGCCAGTTTTTTTACAATTAAATACTGCGAAAAATTGGTATCTTGATACTCGTCTACCAATACATATTTAAAACGGTGCTGATATTTGTAAAGCACATCAGGGAAATCACGCAACAAAATGTTGGTTTTAAAAAGTAAATCGTCGAAATCCATAGCAGCGGCCTTAAAGCATCGCTGCTCGTAAAGTTTGTAAATTTCTCCAATTTTTGGCTTAGCCATCTGGCGATCCTCTGCCTGAATAGTTGTATTGTTATTATATGCTGTGGCAGAAAGCAAATTGTTTTTAGCGGAAGAAATTCGGTTTAATACCAAACCTACCTTATACACTTTGTCGTCTAATCCCAACTCTTTGATGATTGACTTGAGTAAACTTTTTGAATCTTGTGTATCGTAAATGGTAAAGTTGGAAGGGTAGTGGAGCTTTTCCGCTTCTGCTCGAAGAATTCTTGCAAACACCGAGTGAAAAGTACCCATCCATAAATTCTTAGCTTCATGCGGGCCGGTAATGTTGGCAATTCGCTCTTTCATTTCGCGAGCGGCTTTATTAGTAAAAGTAAGTGCCAAAATATTAAAAGGATCTACTCCTTTTTTCATCAAATGCGCAATGCGATAAGTTAGTACTCTTGTTTTACCCGAACCCGCACCGGCAATAACCATAGAAGGCCCTTCGGTGTGCTCAACGGCCGCTCGTTGGGCGGCATTTAAACCATCTAAATAACTCATGTTGCAAAAGTAGCCAAAGCTATTGGAAAGTTTTAGAGCTGTTGAAAATTGTTGAGAGAATTACAAAAGGGAATTGCAAATTTGAAATGTCAAATTTTAAGTTGAGTTTGAAGACACGGAGCTTCGTGTTCGAAATTAAGAATTAAGAGTGAGTTGTGTATGCTAGCGCGACTTTGTTGCTTGTGTTAATATTCCGATTAGTTGATGTTTGATTATTCCTTCGGACTACAAGTCCTTAATGAATTAAGCACGGATTGCAAATCCGCTCTAGCTGGTCGCTAGTCCGCTAACTATTATGTAGAGAAAAGTTATTTTTTATCAATAATCTTAAAACTAATTACTTAGCCTGTCGAATTGCTTTTTGTAAAATAATTTTACTAGAAATTTGTTTTTTTAAAAAAAGCTTAATATATTTACGCATATGTTTTGGGAAAAACGATGTATAATAGAAAATATAAACACTACCAACTTTTACATCCAAGCGATTTTTTAAGGCTTCGCACAAGTATACTTTTAAAGTATAACTTATGGAATTACAGCAATTATATTGCTGATTCCATTATTTATATTTTATATAATACACACGAACACTTTCTTTCTACGCAATCTAAAGAATTCGAGAAAACAAAACGCTTTTTATTTAAAGGGAAATCTACTTTTTGGTGAGTTTGCTATTTAAAGAAATGGATTAAACAAGAAGTCAATTAAAAAGTAAAAAACAATTGCAGCCATAATTGTGCTACGACTGCAATTGATAACATTTAATTAAAAACGTTTAGAAATTATGAAAACAAAGTTAATAATAATGACCGTATTATGTGCATTTATGTTTACGGCTTGTGAGAAAGAAGAACCTGTTTTATCAAACAAAAGTAACATTTCAGAACAAAAAGTTAATAAAGAAGAAAAAGTTGACGCAAACAAAAGTGTAAGTTCTTTTGAACAGGATATAGCTTTTTTTGATCAAAGGTTAAGAACAATAAACTCTAATGAGTATGTTAGAGAAGTTGTACTTGTAAGTTTTGGTGGTAGTTACTTTGGAGAATATATGACTAGTTCCGATACTCGTTTTCTTGATGATGGTACGGGATATGATGAGGTGTCAGGAGATGGTGTTTATACTTCTATAACAACTTATAACCATGATTCATCTGAGCCATTTGTTTCGGTTGGGAATATTAAATCTGTTTTGGATGACGCTATTGTAGATACAGATTTTGCTTATGAAAGTGAATTGGATGCATATGCGGAGAGTTACGAACATAGAGACCCAAATAATCCAAGTCCAGATATAATTAAAGTCATTTGTGATATTGAATTTGGTTTATGTGGTGGTTGTTTAGCCTCTGACTTTTGGGGAGTGTGTGATTGTTGTTGCATTCGCGTTTCTAATTGTACTAAAGTTGAATTTGGCTTCTAAAGCTTTTTATTTCTACTAATACAGAACTGAATATTATTTCTTGCTAACAAAGTCTACTTTTTAGAGAATGAGTTTAGGTTAGACTAATATTTAGAAAGTCTTTTTGTTATCAAGCATTAAAGTGTTAAAAACAAATTCAGTCTTAGTTGAATTATAATCGGATTTAATAACATTAAAAAACATCTAGAAATTATGAAAAAAATAATAATAATAATGGTGGTAATAAGTACATTCATGTTTACCGCTTGTGAGAAAGAAGAGCCTGCTTTATCAAATAAAAGTAACGTTTCGGAACAGAAAGTCGATAAAGAAGATAATGTTAATATTAACAAAAATTCTAGTTCTTTTGAGCAGGATATCGCCTTTTTTGATCAAAGGTTAAGGACAATAAACACTAATGAGTATGTTAGGGAAGTTGTACTTGTAAGTTTTGGTAATAGCTACTATGGTGAAAAAATGGCTAGTTCTGATACTCGTTTTGTTGATGATGGTACAGGGTATGATGAGGTGTCAGGAGATGGCGTTTATACTTCTATAACAACTTATAACCATGATTCATCTGAGCCATTTATTTCGGTTGGGAATATTAAATCTGTTTTGGATGACGCTATTGTAGATACAGATTTTGCTTATGAAAGTGAATTGATTGCATATGCGGAAAGTTACGAGCATAGAGACCCAAATAACCCTTCTCCAGATATAGTTCATGTATCTTGTGATATTGAGTTTGGTTGTTGTGGTTGCAGAGCTGATAATTGGGGATGGTGCGATTGCTGTTGTTTTTGTATTTATAATTGCAATAAAGTTCAATTTGGATTTTAAATCATTATCATAAACTGTAATGTACAAAAGGTATAGATATTTCTATATCTTTTGTATTTTTTTAAGCTTAAGATTGATTTATAAATATTTGTGTTTTTAAAGTAATGTATATTTTATTCATATTAGGGTGTTTGATTTCAATTCATTTACTTAAAATACCAACTGAAGTTTTTTTAATAAAAATTGGAGTAGATGATATTCTAGCAAGTTTAATTGCCGGAACACTGCCAGTGACGATTATTACAGTAATATCAATATGGTTTATTCGGTCTAAACAGTATATTAGAGAACTAATTGATATTACGTCATTTAAAACAAAAAAGTTTCCATTTGTAATTATATCAATACTTCTCTTTGGGATTGTGGCAATCAATAGTTACAATAGCCTCCCTGAGTTAAATGTAGTGATAAAGTTTTTTTTTCTGACAAAATATATACTAGCCGGAATTTCAGAAGAACTTGTTTTTCGAGTTATTATTCTTTTTTATTTTTTAGACCTTTTGAAAGGGAAAAAGATTAAGGCAGTATTAATTTCATCGCTAATTTTTGGGCTTATGCACTTTATTAATTATTTTAAAGTATGGGATTTTGAGCTTGTGTTTTCACAAGTAATTTTCGCATTTGCCATGGGATGCTTTTTTGCCGGACTTTTTCTAAAAACTGAGAATATATATGCTGTGGCTTTGATACATATTTTATTTAATTTGGGCTTTACTAATCATGAAGAGTTAATTCCTGTTGAGGATACAATCTCGATAATGGAACAATCAAGAACCATTGACTCACACATTACGGGATGGGTGATTTTTGGTATTTTATTATTGACAGGTCTACTCTTAAGCAAATCAGCTAATTTTTCTTTTTCTAAGCACCCCATGAAGTAAGTCAATGTTGGTAATGTCCCATTTGTCGCTTTTGCGAGATAAAAAGTTAATTATCTCAAAAATGGTTTTTTGAAAATAATGAAATAGTGTACATAGAGTATAAAGTTTGAAATTGAGCTCTGTAAACCTCTATAATCGGTGTTTATATAATTAATTAAGCGCGAATTGCATACCGAAACTACGATACCGCGCTAGGGGAAACTTCTACATCTTGAGTTAAGACTTATTTATAAGTATATTAGCAAACATATAAGATTCGTGTCATGAAAGTACATATCTACAGACCTCCTTTATTTGGTTTTAAAATAAGAAAGTTTAAGTTCTACGATGAAGAGGGAAACAAACTTTTCTTTTTATCGGAAGACACCTATAAAGTATTGGAAGAACCTCCGAAACAGCTCAAAGTCAAAGTAGATTGGTTTAGTGGGAAAACACAACCTTTTAGTGGCGATGAAATCTATTTAATTGTCCATTTTGAGATTGGTAGTATATGGCAGTGGATCAATCCGTCTGATTGCAAAAAATACTTCCAATTCACGGAAGTAAGCAAAGCAGAATTTGAAGCCGCCATTGAAAGCAGCGGAGAGAGTTTGCAATTGAGTAAAAAGGTTTCAAAATCAGCTTCAATTACCTCCAGGCTTTTGTCGCTTTTTATGTTGGCTTTTGTGGGCATTTTGTTTTATTACACCGATTATGCAGAGCTGACTTTTGCTTCTGATCAAATTGATTTTCTTCGGTTATTGGCCTTGATCATTGGTTTTGGATCTATAGCCAATTTAATTACGAATTTTGGTCGTAGTAGCAGTCCCCACCCAAAGGTGTTTTTACTACTATTGTTATCAGTTTATACCTATTGGCACTTTAATGCTTCAGCGGGCATAGATGCTACTGCACTTTTTTTTCCGGCACTTTTGGCTATTGGAGTCAGTGGATTTTATGCTTTGGGAGAGATGAAAGTTTGAATGAATTGATTTTGGGTATTCTATAGCGCGGTCTTGTAGACCGTGCTAATATCCCGAAAGGTTGATGTTTAATTAAATAATCTTCGTGCTACAAGTCCTAAATTTATTAAGCACGGATTGAGAATGAAAAGTTTTTTTACAGAGAGCAAAGTTAGTTTTTACACTAATTATAGAGCTAATTGCTTGATTTAATTTTAACAAAATAATTTGTTAAAAGTTTGTTAAATTAAAAAGAGCTTTATATCTTGTGCTCAAGTTTTGGAAAAAACGATGAATAGTTACCAATTAAAATACAACCAATTTTTACAGCCAAGCCATTTTCTTAGCGCTTTGTTAAAGCACTCCTTGAAACTTAATTTAGGGAAGTGCAGCAATTATTTTTTCGCTTTCACCTTTTCTATTTCATATTTAAAAACTCTCTCTCTCTCTCTCTACGCAAATGGACAGTACAAAAGATTTTTATTTAAAGGGAAATCTACTTTTTGTTGAGTGTGTTAAAGCCTAGCATAGAAAAAAAGGAGAACACTAATTACAATAAAAAATGCAGACTTCTTGGTTAAGTGTCTGTTTTTAAATCAATTAAAATATTATAAATTATGAGAAAGTATATAACAATAATAGCGTTATTTTTGGGAATAGTCACTTTTGTAGCGTGTGATAAAGATGAAACACAACTAAGTGAGCAAAATGCTAATAATTATGAGAATGTTGATAAAGAAAAAGTTAATGACTCTTATGATAAAGCGAATTGTAATATAAATTGTCCGGTAGGCGATTGTGAGGCAAGTGGATCAGTAGCTCATTGTTCCTGCGTGTTAGGAATATTTGCTAAGTGTAAGAGTGGCGGAACTGCGATGGCACCCACACAAGATTCAGGACAGCAAAATGAAGCAGGTAATTTATCTAATTTTATTCTTAATAATATTGAACCTACTACAGTTGCAAATAGTTTATCTACTACTGTGAATAACATTCAAACAGCAATAGAAACAGAAAATACAATTGAATATGAAAATGGTTTGATAGATTTTGAAAATCAGATGAATGATTTATCAACTTCCAATAAGGAAGCAATGAATAACTATGCTGAAAGCATAGATATTGAACCTATTTTT